>LQAG01000252.1_pt1 | contig 19290 bp, 22 predicted proteins | sample 1535801 | NCBI WGS metagenome assembly LQAG01 (sample SAMN04331584, study PRJNA305678) | bioreactor metagenome | isolation source: bioreactor_3 inoculated with Wadden Sea sediment 1st replicate of a... | place: Germany:Bremen | reverse complement strand
CCCCTACCTATTCCTTTTTTCCATCTCAAACAATTGCTCTTCTTTCAAAAACATGGGTTCTTTTTTGAGAATTACTTCGCCAGTCAGGGTCTTGTCTTCTGTAAAATTTTCTATCCACTCCACCATGAGATCATCTCTGGTATCCACCGCATAAACAAACCGAATAGCATCTCGTTTTGATAATAAAGAGCAATATAAAATTGGTCACATCCATCAGATGAGAAAGCAATGGTGGATTGACCGGTATAACTCATCTGGAGATGAAGTGGCGCTCACGGCATTGGCAATACCAAAAAGGGTTTTGTTGATTCTCTTGATCCGGGCAACTTTTTCAATCTTTTTTTCAAGTCTGCCAATATAAGCCTTGCAGTCGTCGCAGGCCTTAAGCGTTTTTAATTCTCTACGACCATTCTTTTTGTCATTTTCATACTCCTGATTCTTTTGGGAAACACGAATAACCGAATTTTAAATTGAAGCCGACGGATATCATAAAAATCGACAGAAATAGTTCACTTATAATTTTATAGTATGTTCCAAAATCATCATGGTGGGCCTCAATGTCAAGACAGTTTTTTAATTCAATTTAAACATCTTTTTTATATTTTCATCGGTGTTCATAAAGAAGCGCTTCAGTCCATTTTTTCGGGCGTTTCAACGTCTATCGGAAGTGGAAATCAGCTTTCGAGAATGGGCACCTCAAAGTCTGCCCGTCGGAGGGAATTGGCTTCCGCTGGATCACCCATAATACATTTCGGCCGGGGTTCTGTCCATTAAAATTCTGATGCGGCCGTTCATGGTTGTAAAAATCAAAATATTTCTTCAAGGCTTTGCGCAGCTGCTCAATTGATTCGAATTCTTTATCCGGATAAGATCGTGGTTCACTTCTCTCACACGATCTATCCTTATTCGTTATGCTCAGTTTTTTCTTTAATCACATGCAAGACCTTATTGGCAAAGAGAGCATGAAATGGCTTGAAAATGAACCACCATATTTTTTCTTTAAAGTTTGGATTCTCTGCAAACAAATCAAAGCTAAGCTCTGTCACGCCGTCTTTTGAACGTAAGGAATATCCTGTCTGGCAATCGAAAAAGAGTGATTTCAAGGAAAACCAATATTTCGTCGGTCTTTCAAATTCCGTCAGCGTAAATGGTCCCATTGTATCACCCACATTTAATTGCAGCACATCGCCTGGCCTTTTGAAATTGGCCGCTTTCCAAGATGAACTTAGCCCATCCACCAAGAGGATTCTTATGAAAAAGAATGGCTTGGACTCCAAAAATCTGTAAATCGGAAATTTGTTTGGCATTCTGTCAATCAAATCAAAGATTGCATGAGAAGGGGCCTTGATCTGGATTTGTCTCTTATCTTTTATCATATTGGTCATTCTGATTTTGCCTGCATACCCACGAACGAACTGCCAGGCATCAAATTTGACATTTTGACGGTCGAAAACCCGCCTTCCCTGAGCTGCTCACTGAGTCTCACCGGATCAGGCAGCAATGTAACCCCCTGAATAGAAGCATTGGCCATGTTCAGATTAGCCGCTCCGAAATCAGAGTCTTTTCCCTGCATATTCATGATGATGACCAGGCTTCCTCGAGGCGAAAGTCTGGATCGTAGAAATCTGAAAAGCTCGGGGCGCTGTTCAACCGGGAAATAGTAAACAACATTGACCAGAGTAATCAGATTAAAATGGGAGATATCATCCGGCAGATCTCGGATATCCCCCTTGATAATTTCAAACTTCTTCTGGAGCTTCCACGTTTCCATATTCTGCATCGCCTGCCTGGCTGCGGCTTCGTCAACGTCAATTCCCAAGCCGGACAGATCAGGGTTAATTTGCGAAAATGCTTTTTAAAAAAAGGCCTGATCCGCATCCGATATCCAGCACCCGCAGTCCCGGATCCTGAGGCACAACGCCCGACAGAAATGTTTTTATTACAGGGTCTGACAATTTAGAGAATCTGGCAATAATATCACCAGCCCATTTCAGGTCATCACCCAGAGCAGCCCCTTTCATCCGGGCTGCAGCATGCCGGTATGAATTGTTATAATAGGTTACATTGGCCTGAATTATCGCTGACAGGGTATCTCCGTATGTATCAACCATAGCCAGAGATCTTTTACCCCTGATAACATAGCGATCATTTTTGCAGCTCAGTTCTTTAAGAGAAATACCGACTTTAAGCAAGGCATCCAATATGTCTGGGTTTTTGACCTCCAGTTTTTTAATCAGATCCTTCCTGGAACAAGGGGTTTTCAATGCCTCAAGAAGCCCGGATTCAATCGCGGCATACAAAAAGTGATATCTGATGATCCCCTTAAAGTCTGAAAACACGGAAAAAAGGCCTTTTAATTTTAAAATGTTTTAAAAAAAGAATACAGATATTTTAATTGCATACTATTTTTCCTTTAATATTATATGGTTCGCCTGACACCGCTCAGAAGCTGATCGAGCATTCCTTTCAGGGTGTCGAGCATGGTTTCTATATCGATTTCGGGATTGTTCAGCCCTTCATAAAGAACAACCAAATAGTGGGAGAAAAAAAGCTTTGGCGCACAGAAGGGTGTCGACTTCGGGGCGAATCTCCTTTCTTCTTTTTGCCTGTTCCAGCATATCGCTGACCAGAAGAACAAATTCAAAAGCTTGTGTCATCAATTTGTTTCCCCATTCTCCTTTTACAAACCAGAGTTCCTTTAATAATGTCCGGGACAGATCAGGGCGTTTTGAATAATAGATGTAAAAAGACCGGGCAAGATGAATAAATCGGTCACGCACATTGACATCTTTGGGCATGCTTTTCATGGCGTTTGTCTGGGTGGAGGTGAGGTCATCCAATAACACGGCAATAAGCAATGATGACTTGTCCGGGAAATGGCTGAAGACTGTTCCGACGCTTACACCGGCGTGATTTGCGATGGCCCGCGTGGATGTTTTGTCAAAACCCTGCTCATTGAAAAGCGCCCGTGAACTCTCAAGTATAATCCTTCGTGTCTCCTCTTTTTGGACATGCCTCCGGCTTTTGGTCTTGGTTTTTTTAATATCCATTGTTCTCTTTAAAAATAGAATTTAATATGAGCATGCTCAATAAATGAGCATGCTCATATTAATAAAACTGTTTTTGAAATGCAATTTAAAAAATGAAAAAGAGGCAACAGGGTCAAGCAGGCGGTAGTTCACACATATTGTGTGGGTTTTTGATTTGTTGGTATTATGGGTAAACCCCAGTGTCAAGACAGTTTTTCATCCAAATTTAAGCGTCATTTTTACATTTCCGCCGGTGTCAAAAGGATGTGCTGTGTATTCGAGGTTAATGTTAATACAGTTCATTATTTCAAGGTTTTTAAGGGCCTCCTGTTCGGCGCAGCCTTTTCGGTAATAGCTGGAACGAAGAAGTCCGATCAGTTCACATTGCCGTTCAATACTCAAATCAGGGTGTTCCGTCTTAATACACTGTTTTTCTCTTCAATAATCATCAAAAGTGTCCGGTGTTTTTTTAACCAGTCCAGTTCGATCTGAAGCTTGCATAGCTTCTGATAAAGGCGTTCCCACGCAACTGGGGTGATCCCAAAAACTGAACCATGTGTTACTTGAAAAATGCAAAGCTTGAACTATATAAAGAAAACAGACCCCGAGCGTTCTTTGAAAGGCAATTTTTAACCGCTAGGTGGACATATTTTATTGAGATCGGGTCTATTTAGCTGATAGCCTCCCTCCTTTATAGCCGATTTCCGGTTCCAATAAGCTTTGTCACCAGTTTTACCGAGTCTCTTGAAAGGGATGATGGCATCTCCATGCAGTTTCTGACATTCATCCATCCATCATCAAACCCTGCACTTTGTGACGCTTATATTTCCAGTGAGTAAGGGTTCAGAAACTGCCGACCTACAGGAATTTTTTGTCCACCGCACTCAGTTCGGCTTCGTCACATACGGCATCCCAGTTCTGTCGGATTCCGGCAATCAGCATGGCAAATATCTTTCTGGTTTGTTTTTCAGAGAGCAGAAAGTTGTGGCGGTTTCAAGGGGAGTCCAGAGCCGGATCAGATTTCGGCCGGACCTTTTTACCGTTTCAGCAATGCGGTGACCCCGGTGGTGTGATGTTCCACCGGCCGGTGGATATGGGTTTTTCTACCCTGTGCCATGCCCCGGGAAAAAGCGTTTTCATCCATCCGATAAGAGGTCCGGTCTTTTCTCAACCGGGGAAACAACCGATTTTTTTCACGGTTGTTTTCAGCCCGGCACTGGACTCTCAGTGCCTTGACCGCCGCGATGGGCATGGAAGTGTCGCCAGGGGGCGCGGCATCTTCCGGTTGTTTGAACATCCTTTCGTGGTTGGACCGGATGCCTTTCATGAATCCTGAATCAAACGCCACCTTGCCGGTCCGCTGACCGTGATGTTTTTTCCGGAAATCCTGCCATAAGGTTCTGGATGTGTTAAACAAAAACCGGTACACATATTCAGCCACCACCAGGGCTTCTTGTTTGCCTATCAGGACCCCGGCCTTGTATTCTTCATCGGTTTCGGCATTATAGATGGTGGCGATCACGCAACTGACAAAATAGAATTCCTCCAGGAAATTCAGAATCATTTTTTCAATGCTTTCCATGCGTTTTTTGCTGTTTTGAAGATACAAATACCTGATGTCTGAAGCATCGGTATCTTCTTTGGCAATCCGGTCCAGATTGTATTTGTTCAACAGATAACTGGCTTTTCTGGATGCGGCCCGGGCTTCTGACTCATTGCTTGACTGTCCCAGTGCCAGCAATTTTTCCACCCGCCGCAGAAGGGTTTGTGCCTTTTTGGGCAGGGATCCTTGAAGGCCGCAAGATGCACTTCCCGGGGATTTCCGGTTCCGGCAAACGCCGGGTGGACCCCCAGGATGTCACAGGCGGTTTAAATCCTTTTCCGTGAGTGTCAGCATCATCAAAGTATATGCTGACAAATTGATGAGCCATTTCATGTTTTGAATATTTCCAGCACGATTTCCCAGGGTTTTTTTCGATCAGATTCTTGGAAATGGAAATGGTCTGGTTGGCCGGGGTCCAGTACCCCAGCCGGCGTTTACCGGCAACGATGGCGACGACCGGCGTGGGCAGAGTAACGCGTTGCTGATAACAGATATCGCCATGTTCTTTTTGCAGCCGCCTTGCCCAGCGGACTTCAATGTCTTTTTGTTTTGTTTAGCATGAATTTTTTTTTGTTTTCAGTGCGTTGAGTGTCAGATTACAGCGTTGAGCCGATGCGTTACAGGGTTTCCAGCCGGTACTGGTTCCGGCCGTTTTCCTTAGCCTGGTAAAGTAGCCGGTCCGCCTTGCTGATGAACCAGTTGGCCGGCAGTGACCGGGTGGGAACCGTGCCGATGCCGCCCAGGCTCACGGTGAGGTAGTCCGACACATCCGAGTCCTGGTTCGGGATTTTAAGGGCCTGCACAGAATCGAGGATCTTTCGGGCCAGGGTTTCAGTGCCGGAGGCATGGATGCCCGGCAGCACGATGCCGAACTCTTCACCGCCGTAGCGGGCCACGAAATCGCCGGGCCGGCGCAGGAGCGTTTCAAGGGTCTGGGCCACTTTTTCAGGCAGTCATCGCCTTCCAGATGGCCATACCGGTCGTTGAACGGTTTGAAATAGTCGATGTCGATCATCAGCAGACTCAGGGTCAGGTGATTTCTCTCGCACCGTTCCACTCGGTCTCCAGCACCTCATCAAATTTCCGGCGGTTGGGAATGCCGGTGAGCCCGTCCAGGTAGGAGATGGCTTCCAGTTTTTGTTGGCTTCAACCAGGTCCCGGTTCAGACGGCCCAGTTTCAGATTGTACCGGGTGATGGAAATGTGGCGGTACACGGCAAAAAATCCGATGATGGCCAGAACCGTCAATATCCGCCATAACAGGGTATAATCGACCCCCTGCTCATAATTAATGGTCATCCAGTTCTGGAAAATCTGTTTTTTTTCTTCCGAGGTCAGGGAGTGAACCGCTTTTTCAAAAATCTGAAACAACACTGGGTCATCTGACCGGATGCCCGGTTGCAGCTGGACCTGATAGGGCAGCTCCCCTGAGATTTTCAGGTCGAACAAGTTGTTTTCCTGAATGTAATGCCCGATGGCCGGGGCCGTGTCCACCAGGCCGAACACTTCGCCTTTTTGAACTTTTCCAGGCCCTGCGCCACCGAGTCCACGGGGATAACAGTTACATCCGGATAATTTGTTTGAATCACCGTGTAGAACGGGGCCCGGGTGCTCACTGCAATTGGCTTTTCGCCGACAGCATCCAGGGTGTTAATATACAGGGCGTTCCGGTCCGTGGCAATCACCAGAGGGTAGCTGGCATAGGCAGAGCCAGGCTGCATGATGGAAGGGCCAGACGGATTGTCTGTCATCACAGCCGTGACGTCACACCCACTGACGTCGGCAACTTTGTCCGAGACCCGGATGGGTACCCCGATTTTCCGGCTCATCACCTGGTAAAAATCCGCCACAATGCCGCGGTATCCGCCGGTGCTGTCCAGAGATTCAAAGGGTGGGGCATCGGGTCGTACACATAGGGAGATCTGTTCTTTGGCGCCCAGATATTCTTTTTCTTCCCGGGTAAGGGTGGTCAGTTCCCCGGCCGGATCCATGCTGCCGATCCATTTTCCGACAATGGCATCATACTGCAGCGGATCCACATGAGTCATGGCCTTGTCAAGGATGGTGGCAAGGAGTTTCCAGTCTTTTCTGACGGCCATGTACAGTGGCAGGTCCTGGTCCAGTTTGATTTCTTCTGCCACCTTGACATTGTTGATGAACTGCTGTTTGATGACATAGTTGACAATGCCCAGGGACCCGACAAAACCCGTCGGCCCGTCCCAGGGAACCAGTTTGATACCTTCAGCCGGATTTTGACCATGACATAGTCCAGGCCCGGATAGTGGTCCATGATTATTTCGGTCAGGGTGTATCCGGCGGGCAGGGCAATTTTCCGGTGTGTCATGTCCGCCAGAGACTTGACTGATGTCACGTCCTTCCGGGTGACCAGCACTTTGATCAGCTGAATGTAGGGGCGGGTAAATGCCAGAAATTCTTCCCGGTCCGGACTTTTCCACAACCCCGGAAACAGGTCAATCTCTTTTTGCCGGCCCTTTTCCAGCAGCTGGGACCAGGTGTGGCCGTTGATGAATTCAAGCTCGAGCCCGATGATTTCGGCCAGCAAACGGACATAATCAATGGCAAATCCGGCCGGTTCACCGTTTTGTATGAAATCAAACGGAGGCCAGTCCAATTCGTTGGCCACCCGGATCTTGGGATGGGTGTCCAGAAACGCTTTTTCTTCCTGAGTCAGATTCAGGGCCCCATCGACTCCGGGCCGGATTTCTCCCAGCCATTTGTATTCCAGGGCCGCAATATCGCCGGGTGTGAGGGTCAGCAACGCTTTTTCCAGCATCTGGTGAAGGATGGGCCAGTCGGGCCTGACCAAGATGTGCAACGCTTTCTGGTCATTGCTGTCATATTCATTGAACCGTCCCGAAATTTTTAGGCCAGTCAGATAATTTTTTTGATCAGGTATCGGGCCACGGCAGACAGTTCGATGGCAGCATCTGCCTTCTGATTCAACACGGCATGAAAAGCGTCTTCTGTGTTTTTAACGGTCAGGACATGGATGTCGGGATAATGGTCCGCCAGATAGGTTTCATAAGCCCAGCCCTTGGGAATGGCAACGATTTTTCCTGCCAGGTCCATGATGTTGGATACGTCCGGGGAATGGGTGGACACCACGAATACGGTCTTGTCTTTGTAATAAGGAGACGTGAACCGCCCGAACTGCTCCCGTTCCGGTGTTTTGTATGCGGATTGAAGCAGGTCCAGACGGTTTTCCCGGAATAGGGTGACCAGCTCATTCCACCGGTACCCGTTGATGTACTCGAACTCAATACCCAACCGGGCCCCCAGCAGGTTCATCACGTCGATACTCAGGCCAAAGGGTTGGTTGCCAATGGCAAAATCGAATGGGGGCCAGTCCATTTCGTTGCTCATCCGGATGACAGGATGATTTTCGATAAAGACTTTTTCCTGTTCGCTCAGGGTGATGATCAGAGAATCCGACGACTGTGCTGAAGATGACGGACAGACTTGACCGAAAAAAAAGCACAGAAACACACAGATGTACAGGCAGATGAACGTCATTTGTTTGCTGACACCGGGCATGATCAATACAGGGTGTGATCTCCGTCGATGTAAAAAGGGAGGGGTGACCGGCAGGATCTCAGCCCCAGTTAAACGTGATGACCTCATAGCCTTGTGCCAGAAATTGAGACATGGCCGGATGTCCGCTCATGTCCCGATCAGGGGATGCCGGCTTTTTCCACGGCTTCCCTAGCTTTAAGTTTTGTGCTGCACGCCTTGCAGGCCCCGTAAAGGATGCCTGCAGCCTTGGCTTTCTGATACAGGTCGGACAAAAATGACCGGGCTGGCTCATTTTTCCACCAGGGTGACGGATTCGCCTTCCAGCACGATTTTGCCTTCCCGGCCATTTGTGTGGAGGTCCAGGCCGTTGAGTAGCACATGAACAAAGCATAGAGGATCGCCCCTGAAGGCGAACAGCACGGTTTTGGTGTTTGAACTGGTATGGGTCTCAGACATGATTATCTCCTTGGTTTTCTTTTATTCTTTTTTGCCATCATGGTGTCCGGCATTTTACAGCAATGACCCGGCCTTGGCGCACAGGTTGCCCTCAGCCGAAATCCGGATATCCACCACCACTTTTTGGTGCCGATTTCCGCCACCCGGCCCCGCAGTTCCAGGGGCACTCCCAAAGGAGTCGGGGCCAGATAATCCACGTGCAGGGAACCGGTGACAAAGCGCAGGGCCGGTTCAGTATCCATGGCCCGGCCTTCTTTCCTGTACATGGCGGCCGATGCCGTGCCCGTGCCGTGGCAGTCCGCCAGAGAGGCGATCAACCCGCCATAGACAAATCCGGGAATGGCGATGTGATATGGTTCGGGGGTGAAAAAAGCCACACTTTCCTCTCCATCCCAAAAGCTTTTGATCTGATGGCCATGGTTGTTTTGCCGGCCACAGCCGTAACAATGGCTGAACTCTTCCGGGTAGTAATCCTGAAATGCCTTTTGTTTCATGGGCGTACTCCTTGAACTCATTTGAATGATAGTATATCGGGCACTGTAATATCTTTGGCCGGGAATGGCAACCCGGTTTTTGCTGCCCTTGACAATCCGGTTTTTGCTACAATTATAATGAAAAAATTATTGAAGTTGAAACATCAACACCATTGACATTGACACAGGAGTAACCATGGCAGAAAAAACAACACACCAGTTTAAAACCGAAGTGCAGCAGCTGCTGCGCCTGATTATCAACTCTTTGTATTCCAACAAGGAGATTTTTGTCAGAGAACTCATATCCAATGCCTCGGACGCCATCGACCGGGCCCGGTTCAAAGAGCAGACCGAACCGGACTTGTTCAGCGACGACAATGATTACCATATCCGCCTGGCCGTGGACCCGGAAAAAAAGACCTTTACCATCACAGACAACGGCATCGGCATGACCTTTGACGAGGTGAATGAAAACATCGGCACCATTGCCAAATCCGGCACGGCCGCATTCATGGAAGCCCTGGAAAAATCCAAGCAGGAAGCGACTCTGACCCCGGAACTGATCGGCCAGTTCGGTGTGGGGTTTTATTCCGCTTTTATCGTGGCAGACAGAATTTGCCTGGAAACCCGGGCCGCAGGGGCTGAAAAAGGGGTCCGGTGGGAATCGGACGGCCAGGGCACCTATACCATCGAAGAGATTGGCAGAAAAGAGCGGGGCACCACCATCACCCTGTTCTTAAAAGATCCGGAAGAAGAGGCCCGAGATTTCACGGATGAATACACCATCCAGCACATCGTGAAAAAACATTCCGATTTCGTGACCTATCCGGTGATCATGAACATGGAGAAAAGTGAGCCCATTCCGGAAAACGAGATCATCAAGGACAAGGACGGCAAGCCTATCGGAGACACCTTCCGCAAAGTAAAAAAAGACGAGACCCTCAACTCCATGAAAGCGATCTGGGCCAAGCCCAAGGAAGAGGTGACCGAGGAGGAGCACGAGGAGTTCTACAAGCATATCAGCCATAACTGGGACAAACCCCTGGCCGTGATCCACAACAAGTTCGAAGGGGTCACCGAATATGACGTGCTCATGTATGTCCCGTCCAAGGCCCCGTTCGACCTGTTCCGGCCCGAACGCAAACACGGGATGCAGCTTTACTGCAAGCGGGTGTTCATCATGGATGACTGCAAAGAGCTGCTGCCCGACTACCTGGGATTTGTCCAGGGGGTGGTGGATGCCCCGGACCTGAATCTGAACGTGAGCCGGGAAATCCTCCAGGAAGACCGGCTGGTGAGAAACATCCGCAAAATCTGGTGAAACGGATTTTCATCACTTTAGAGGAGATGGAGGCGGAAAAATACGAGGAGTTCTACAATGAATTCGGCCAGGCCCTGAAAGCTGGGATTCCCACGGATTTTACCAACAAGGAGCGGATCGCGGCCCTGTTGCGGTACAAGACCACCAAATCAGACGGCAAATATGTGACGCTGGACCAGTATATCGAAAATATGAAGGAAGACCAGAAGGAGATCTATTATATCACCGGTGAAAACCTCACTTCCCTGATGAATTCGCCCCTGCTGGAATCTCTGAAAGCAAAAGATTACGAAGTCCTGCTCATGGTGGATCCCATTGATGAGTGGGTGACACAGTCCCTGACCGAATACAAGGAAAAGAAACTCAAGAGCGCGGAAAAAGGGGACCTGGACCTGGAAAAGGTAGATGATGAGAAAAAGAACGAATATTCGGCCCTACTGTCCTTTCTCAAAGGCAAACTGGAGTCCCAGGTCAAGGATGTGGTGGTGTCCAACCGGCTGAAGGATTCGGTCTCCTGCCTGTCCGGGGATGACTGGGGCATGAGCGCCTACATGGAAAAGATCCTCAAGGCTTCGGGCCAGAAGACCCCGGAACAGAAACGGGTCATGGAGGTGAATGTCAACCACCCGGTCATGGAAAAGATTAAACAGATTTTTGAAACCGACACCACCAACCCGGTGCTCACGGATTACGCAGACCTGCTGTTTGACATTGCGGTGATCAGTGAGGGCGGCAAGCTGGACAATCCGTCCCGGTTCTCCAAACTGATGGGGGATCTCATGGCCAAAGCCATATGATCCTGTATTTTGAGACCCTGGGGTGTTCCCGGAACCAGGTGGACAGCGAAGTGATGCTGGGCAAACTTCTGGCCGCCGGGCACACCCAAACCGATGATCCGGCCCGGGCAGATGCCATTGTAGTGAACACGTGCAGTTTTATCTCATCTGCTGCGGACGAGGCCGTGGACACCATTCTGGAGATGGCGGCGTACAAGCAAAGCGGTGCATGCCGCCGTCTGATCGTGACCGGATGCCTGGCCCAGCGCCACAAGGATGACCCGGACCTGACCGAAAGCCTGCCCGAGGTCGATGCGTTCCTGGGGACCGGTGCGTGCGAGCGGATTGTGGAGGCGGTGGAAGATCGGGCCGTGTCCCGTTTGACCCTGTTTCCAGACCCCGATGCCCGGCCGTTTGCTGATCTGTCCGTGGACCGGGCCCTGTCCGGGGAACCCCATGCCTTTGTCAAGGTATCCGAAGGCTGCAACCGTCACTGCACTTACTGTATCATACCTTCCTTGCGGGGCCGGCAGCGGTCCCGTCCCATTGAGGATATCTGTGCCGATGCCCTGGCCCTGGTGACAAAAGGGGTCAAGGAGATCATTCTTACTGCGGAAAACACCACGGATTACGGCCGGGATCTGTCGGCTGGTACCGGATTTGCCGATGTGTTGAAATATTTATCCAGGGCCTTTCCGCTGTGAACCCGGATGTCTGGATCCGGATGCTGTACACCCATCCGAATCACTGACCCGGCAGATGTCGAACGGTCAAGCCCACGACAATATCTGCGCTTACTATGACGTGCCCATTCAGCATTCCGACACCACAATGCTGCGGCGAATGGGCCGGCCCTATTCCGAAGAACACCTCAGGAACATGTTTGCCATGATCCGGGAAATCGATCTGACGCGGCGCTGCGCACCACCGTGATCACCGGATTCCCGGGGAGACCGATGAGAGGTTCGATGTTCTGCTCCGTTTTATTCAGGAGATCCGGTTCGACCAACTGGGCGTGTTCACTTATTCTGATGCCGACGATCTGCCTTCCCATACGTTGAAAAACCATGTTCCCGATGATCTGGCACAGCAGCGGCACGATACCTTGATGGCATCTCAGGCAGACATTTCGGCACAGATCAACCAGGGGCATGTGGGCAAGGTGTTTCCAGTACTGGTGGAAGAGAACCCGGAATCAGGCCTGTTTATCGGCCGGACCATGTTCCAGGCCCCGGAAGTGGACGGGGTCACGTTTATTTATTCGGCAGGCCTTGCCATCGGGTCTATGGTTCAGGTAAAGATAACGGACGGGTATGAATACGACATTGCCGGCGAAGTGTGGCCCCAGTGACCGGGGGGTGTCCGGGACCGCTGCATTGTTGCATGAGAACGGCTTATTTCTGGGGAGAAGGCATGAATACCGATTTAAAGACACAGATCATCCAGCGGGTCACACCGGACCTTGAGCAGGTGGAACAGGCCCTGAAACAGAACCTGAGTCCGCACCTGGATCTGGTGAAAAATCGCTTCTCATCTTTTGTTCAGCGGTGGCAAGCGGCTGCGGCCCCTTTTGTTTATCCATGCGGCCCGGATGTGCGGGTACGGGGGCGGACAGGAAACGCTGTTCTCCACCATGTTTGAATACCTGCATGCCGCTACTCTGCTCCATGATGACGTGGTAGACGGGTCAGCCCTGCGCCGGGGAAGGGAGGCGGCCCACACACGATGGCCGGCGGCCCAGGTGGTGCTCACCGGTGACTTTCTGCTGGCAAGGGCCTTGGACATTGCGGCCCGGACCAAAAATCCCCGGGTGATCTCGGTGGTGGCGGACATCACCCGGGAAATGTCCGAAGGCGAGATCGATCAGCTATACAAAAAGGGGCGCATCGATCTGACCGAAGCCCAGTATCTGAAAATCATCGAGCGTAAAACCGCGGTGCTGATCCAGGGGCCTGCCGGTGCGGGGCGATCCTGGCGGGGCACCTGAAAAGAGGAGAATTCGCTGGCGGATTTCGGTTTTTATGTAGGCATGGCGTTTCAGATGGCGGATGATCTGCTGGACTATATGGCCACGGCGGACCAGCTGGGAAAAAATCCCGGGGCCGATCTGCGGGAGGGCAAACTGACGCTTCCCATGATTTACAGCCTGGGCCGTGCCGGAAAAAAAGACCGGGAATGGATGGTGCAGATGCTGGCGGATGCCACGTTCAGTTCTGATCAGTTCCAGAAACTCAAGGAAACACTTGAGTCGCTCAATGGAATTTCCTATACTCGGCAAATGGCACAGGGATATGTGGCCAGAGCGACGAAGGCCCTGGAAGATTTCAAAGAGTCTGATTCCAAAACCGTTTTACCTTAATTGCAACCTATGCGGTTCACAGAAAGGTGTAATCATGGGGATTCGAAAACAGGTATGTGTCTGTGCTGCCGTGCTGGCGGTGATTCTGCTGGCAGGGTCGGGGACGGCGGTTTCGAAAACCGCTGAAATCCAGGTGATGACGTCCGGTGTCCAGCCTATTTCCCAGGGAGATACGTCCAAGGCCCGGCAGGCGGCCGTTTCTGAAGCTCTTGAGCAGGCGGTGGCCTATGCGTTTTCCCAGGTGGTGTCGCCGTCGGTTTTTGCAGCGAATTTGGCGTTTCTGCATACCCGCATTTTGCCTGCGGCCCAGGATTATATCGTCACGTTCAAGGTGTTGGGGGAGATCACCCATCAGGACCAGTATCTGGTGGGGGTGGAATCCCGGGTTCAGTCCGGCATGCTCGAGCAGACCCTGGCAGAGGCCGGGATTCTCAAAACAGAGATGGAACAGCCCAAAGTGCAGCTTCTCATTGCCGAGCAGACCGCTCAGGATCTGCTGCCGAAATACTGGTGGGGCAACAATCCGGAACCGTATCTCTCTCATTCGGAAAATCGGATAGCGAAAATGTTTGTCCAGAAACGGTTTCAGCTGACAGGCACCGGAACGGAACGTCCTGATCCCCGGATGCATGATATCCGGTTCCCTTCCATATATGATCCGGATGCGGCCGTGGATCTGGCAAAAAGGTGGGTGCCGACCTGGTCGTACTGGGCCGGGCGGGTGCCACTGAGTCCAGTAACCGCATGGGGGATGAGAAATATTTGATGCGGTGGTGTCTCTGGATGTTCTGGATGTGGCCACCGGGGAATCGGTGGCGGGTTGTGAACACCAGGCTTCGGCCAAAGCTGAGGTGGGACGTCCCGGTGATGTTCTGGCCATTGTTCAGGCGGCGGATCTGGCGGCAGCGGATCTGGCGGCGAAGATTGACCGTGCCTGGACACAGAAACAGAGAAAAGAAAGGGCATTTAATGTCCGGATCGAAGGAAACGAATTCCTTCCCCGGTTCATTTCCTTGAAAAAGCGGTTTGCTGAAATCCGGGAAATCGAAAATGTCCAGCCACGGGAGATCGGGTCGGACCAGGCCGTTCTTGACATGGTATATAAAGGCAGCCCAGACGATTTCGCCCAGCGCATCATGTTCACGGCATTTGACGAGTTCGGGATTGAAATCATCGAGGTGTCGGAATCTCTGGTCAATATTCGGTTTGTGGATGATTCAACAATTTTGGAATGAGGTATTTGTTTTTCTTGACATGAATTTCGGGGTCTGGTAAAAGAATCAGATCATTACAGGCGCGTAACTCAGTTGGTAGAGTGCTACCTCGACACGGTAGAAGTCAGCGGTTCAAGTCCGCTCGTGCCTACCACAGAACCGATCAGGGGACCGGGAAACCATTTCCGGCCCCCTGTTTGATTTTGGCAAAAAGGAAACAGCGATGTTGAAAACCATGGCAGCTCAGATGACCCTGTTGCTCAAAACCGGCGGCAGGCGGAGCAATGGCTGGATTCTTTTTAAATTCGCCTTGATGCTGATTTTTCTGTTTGTACTTTTCTCCGTACTGTTCCATGTCTTGATGATGTATGAAGGCCGCTATTATTCCTGGATCACGGGTTTTACTGGACCCTGACCACCATGTCCACCCTGGGGTTTGGCGACATTACCTTTCACAGTGATCTGGGACGGCTGTTTTCAATTGTGGTGCTGTTCAGCGGGATCGTTTTTCTGCTGGTGATGCTGCCGTTCACCTTTATTCAGTTTTTTACGCCCCCTGGCTGGAGGCACAGAACAAATCCAGGGCACCCCGATCCATTCCAGAAACCACGGCAGGTCATGTGATTCTGACCCATTTTGATGCGGTGGCGGTGACGCTCATCGAAAAACTGGAACAATACGGTATTCCATATGTGGTCCTGGTTTTGGAACTTCAGCAGGCCCTGGATCTGCATGACCGGGGGTACCGGGTGGTGGTGGGAGAACTGGATGATCCGGAAACCTACCGGCGGCTGAACATCGAGCAAGCCGCCATGGTGGTGGTGTTGAACGATGATATCGCGAGCACCAACATCATTTATACCATCCGGGAAATCAGCGACCGGGTGATCACGGTTACCAACGCTGATCTGGATGATTCCCTGGACATCCTGCAACTGGCCGGCAGCACCCATGTGTTCCAGTTCACCCGAATGCTGGGCCGCGCCCTGTCACGGCGGGTTCTGGGGGTCCGGATGCAATCCAACATTGTCGGCCGGTTCGATGAACTGCTCATAGCAGAGGTCCCGGCCATGCGCACCTGGCTTCAGGCAAACCATGGCGGAAAGCCGGCTGCGGGAAAAGTGCGGGGTTACAGCGGTGGGGGTCTGGGAGCAGGGTATGTTTTATATTCCCACTGCGGACACCCGTATTCTGGAAACCACTGTTCTGGTGCTGGCAGGCACACGGGATCAGCTGGAGCAGTTCGACCGCTCCATTGCCCGGGAAGCAGAGAAAAAAGAAAACGTATCGGATGGCCCCGTGGTGGTGCTGGGCGGGGGCCGGGTGGGTCAGGCCGTGGCGGATGCGCTGGAAAACAGGGAGATCGATTTCCGGGTGGTGGAAAAAAGAACGGGCATTGCTGATAGACATGACCGCTTTATCCATGGCAGCGCCGCGGACCGGAACGTTCTGATCCAGGCCGGGATCGAGCGGGCTCCGTGCATTATCATCACCACCCATGACGACAGCTTGAATATCTACCTCACCATCTACTGCCGCCGACTACGGCCAGATGCCCAGATCATCAGCCGGGCCAGCCTGGACCGGAATATCAATACCCTGCACCGGGCCGGCGCCAACCTGGTGATGTCGTTCAGTTCGCTCGTCACCACCACCATCATGAATCTGATTCAGCCTCAGAAAGTGCTCATGCTGTCAGAAGGGTTGAATGTGTTTCGGATGGAATTGAGCCCTCGATTGGAAACCATGGTGCTGCGGGACGTGAAATCCGGGAGAAAACCGGCTGCAGCGTGGTGGCGGTGAAAAAGGGGGACCGCCTGACTATCAACCCCGATCCTGCCATTGTCCTGGAAAAAGGAGATGAGCTGGTGCTGATCGGGAATGCCCGGGCAGAAAAGCTGTTTACGGAAAAATACCCTGCCCCCAGCGACCCGGAGTGAGGTATTCAAGGGGTCTGTACCCGTGACTGCCGGCCGGCACCACTTCATCGGCCGGATAAACAAAAGTGTCTGGAAAAAGCGTTTCTGTCTGCTGGTCAAAACGGTTGTCAAGACCACAAATCGGGTAGACTGCCTTCCGGGGCGGCAACGGCATGCTTCAATCTCTGCAGGCATGTTCCTGCATGGCGTTCCTTCTTTTTTACGCCGGGTGGAGGCTCCCTGCTGACTCCTGGCACATGACTGCCGAATATTATAGCTTATTAATTTAAAGAATAATCAGCATCTGCCAAGGAAAATAATGACAAAACCGATCAGGCCAGGGCCTGGTTGATACGGCGTGCCGCCTCCTGGGTCTGGTCGATGATATGCGGCATCCGTTCATCGGACATTCCGGCCTTGAATCCCACCACCCACAGAGCCGGCAGCCGGCCGGAAAAGGGAGACAGGCATACGGCCACGGCCCGGACTCCAACCAGGTATTCTTCATCATCCAGGGCATACCCGTTTATTTTGACCGTTTCAAGTTCTGCCAGATAATCAGCCGGATCTGTGATGGTTTTGGCAGTGAACCGGCGGATGGAGTTGGCATTCAGGTAAGCCGCCACATCCGGTGCGGGCATGCTGGACAAAAACGCCTTTCCCACAGCTCCGGCCAGCAAGGGAAGGGCCGTCCCGATGGGAGAACTGATCTTGAAATCCTTTGTGGATTCGACAATGTCAATGACCGTCACATGATCCTGGCTGCGGATTCCCAGAAACACGGATTCATTGCACTTTTCCATCAGGGTTTTCATGATCGGTCGGGCCGTTTGGATGATATCAACCCGTTGATAGGCAGCCTTGCCCAGTTCCATCAGGGTAAGGCCGATGGTGTAGCTTTTGGAGGAAGGATCACGGATAATGGCGCCCTGTTCCTCCAGGGCGGCGGTAATGCCGTGAACCGTGCTCTTGCTGATGTTTAGAAGAGAAGCGATGTCACTGATGCGCAACCCGTTTCGGGATCTGGATATGGCAAAGAGAATGTCGAATGCTTTTTTGACAATGGGGGCCTGGTAACGTTTGGTCATGATGGGTTGTCATTGTTCTTTTTTATTTGGTTGATCCGGGTAGAATAACCTATAGTTCCATAAGTAAGGCATAAAAAGCAATAATTGTCAAGAAGGGGGGTGTTTTGTCTGGAAAAGCGGCCGGAAAAGGTAAGGCGCAATAAAATTTTGCATCGCAATTTTTTTATTGCGCCATCCATAGTACTGTTCCGCTGAAAACGGATTCCAAGTGGATTCGAATATGACGACGAATTGACGTCATGAAGATTCAATGATTTAATTGAATCTTCATGACGTCAATTCCGGGCGGGTTCGAAGGTGGATGGACATTGATCCGGACTTTTTTGAGGCAACTGTGAATTGCTGGCACGGTTATGGCATTAAAATCGCCATAAGTTAAATTGCCAGGAATTAAGGAGACAGTAAGTTATGAATAAAGATGTGTTCAGTTTGTGTTTCATGTGCTCGGTCAGATGCCCCATCAAAGTTAGCGTCAAGGACGGGCATGTGGACTGGATTCAGGGGAATCCTCATGTGGCGGGAATCGACAGCCGCCTGTGCCCCAGAGGATCGGCCGGAAAATCCCTGCTGTATGATGACCAGCGGCTTCAGTCGCCCTGATCCGTGTGGGGGACAGGGGATCAGGCAACTGGCGCAAGGCGTCCTGGGATGAAGCCCTGGATTATGTAGGATCCCGGCTCAAGGAGATCAAAGAGACCCATGGGGGCATGCTATCGTCCTGGGAGAACGGGCCCAATTGGCCACCCATGTAAGCAAGACATTTCTCAAAGCCATGGGATCTCCCAACCATTACACCCATGACGCGCTGTGCAAGGGGTCTATGAATACAGCCTGCCGAAGCATGTTCGGCTATACTGACGGTCAGGTAGGTATCAACTACGGGAATACCAAGCATATTGTTCTTTACGGCAGAAACATTTTTGAGGCCATCAATGTCAAAGAGGTGAATACCCTGATGGACGCCTTGGAAAAAGGGGCCAAGCTGACCTATATCGATCCACGGGTTAATGTGACCGCCAGCAAGGCCCACCGATACTGGATGATACGGCCGGGAACCGATTTGGCCCTGAACTACGGTCTGATTCATGTGATTTTAAAGGAACGGCTCTATGATGCCAGATTCGTGGACAGATGGGTTCACGGCCTGTCCGCTTTGCAGGATTTCGTCAAGGAGTTGACCCCGGAATGGGCGGAAAATGAAACCGGGATACCGGCCGGTGAGATTATGGCGCTGGCAAGGGAAATCAGCAAAGACAAGCCGGCGGTGATCTTTCATTACGGGTATCGGTGTGCCAGCCATCAGAACGAAATCTACATGCGCCGCTCCATCCTCATGCTCAATGCGCTCATGGGATCGGTAGAAGCCAAAGGCGGGATCTTCTTCAAAAAGGGCCTGGTGCCGAAGGCGGCAAATCGGCCAGAAAGCTGGTGGATCAGGAGTTCCCCAAAATCGAGGTTCCCCGGTTTGACAAGGTCGGGACCCCGGATTTCCCATTGCCGGACCCGGCCCATGGCGTGG
>LQAG01000251.1_pt1 | contig 19317 bp, 35 predicted proteins | sample 1535801 | NCBI WGS metagenome assembly LQAG01 (sample SAMN04331584, study PRJNA305678) | bioreactor metagenome | isolation source: bioreactor_3 inoculated with Wadden Sea sediment 1st replicate of a... | place: Germany:Bremen | reverse complement strand
AAATATCAAATGGGAGAAAAGTTATGAAAGAAAAAAGCGGCATTATAATTACCGGCGGCATCATCGGATTGATTTCCGTACTCTTGGTCTACCTTGGAAACCCTATGAATATGGGCTACTGTATAGCCTGTTTCATCAGAGACACCGCAGGAGGCATCGGATTGCACCGCGCCGCCGTTGTTCAGTATATAAGACCTGAGATCATCGGTTTGGTATTGGGTTCATTTTTATTGGCTTCAAAGAATAAGGAGTTTGAATCCAGAGGCGGTTCTTCTCCATTCACTCGTTTCATTCTGTCAATGACGGTCATGATAGGGGCATTGATGTTCCTTGGATGCCCGTTGAGGATGGTTTTAAGACTCGGTGGTGGTGATCTGAATGCACTGGTAGGGATTGCCGGATTCATTGTCGGAATACTTGTCGGCGTATTCTTTCTCAACAAGGGCTTCAATTTGAAACGATACTATAAACAGGTTAAGCTTGAAGGATATCTTTTCCACTGGTCAATGTCGGACTGTTCATTCTTCTAGCAGCTTCACCCGCATTCATCTTCTTCAGCGAAAGCGGACCGGGTGCGGCTCATGCACCGATATTGATATCTCTTGGAGCCGGACTGACTGTCGGTGCGCTTGCTCAGAAGACCAGACTGTGCATGGTCGGAGGCACACGGGATATGATTCTCTTCAAGGACAACTACCTGCTGCTTGGATTCATCTCCATTATCGTTTTCAGCTTCATTGGGAATATGGCTTTCGGTTTCTTCAATCTAGGATTTGCAGATCAGCCTATCGCTCATAATGATGGATTATGGAATTTCCTTGGCATGGCTTTGGTCGGCTGGGCTTCTGTCTTATTGGGCGGATGTCCATTGAGACAACTTATTATGGCTGGTGAAGGCAACACAGATTCGGTCGTATCTGTACTCGGATTATTGGTTGGCGCCGCTGTCTGCCATAACTTCGGTTTGGCTGCCAGCCCAAAGGGACCGACAGTCAACGGTCAGATAGCGGTTGTCGTATGTTTGGTCCTCATATTGACCATATCCGCAATCAACTCAGATATCTTCATAAAGCAAGATCAGACAGCGCAAGTCCGTCCTAATACTTTGAAGCAATAACCGAAAGGAGTTTTCATCATGAAAAAAATCGATACTTGTGGCATGAGTTGCCCACAGCCTGTCTTGATGACTAAGAAAGCGCTGAAAGAAAGTCCCGAAGGCATAGATGTTGTCGTAGGCAGCAATTCAGCAAAAGGGAATGTGGAAAGATTCCTGAAACAACAAGGATACACAGTTGCAATCGAGAACAAAGATGATACCTATGTACTGTCTGCAAGGAAATAAACATGGAATATATCATACTGTTTTTCACACATTCCGGAGCCATCAAATTCAATAGAAAAGCCAAATCCCAGAATATATCCTGTGAGTTAATGCCGGTCCCAAGAGCTCTAAGCTCCAACTGCAGCATCAGCACCAAGATATGCTTTGAAGGGGATCTGGCTGATCTCATCGATGATGAGATAGATAAGGTTTTTGCAATCGACGACGACAAAAGAGAACTGGTTTACGAAGCCAGCTGATAGATATCAATAAGAAAAGCAGCTGAAAGTTCGATTTCTTTCAGCTGCTTTAACTATGTCAAACACCAAATTCAATAATTTTGTCTGCTCTGACATGAAAGATTATTCTAGTTTACACAATTCAATTCTGAAGATTATCAAAAAAAATCTCATCAATATCCCTTAGGCAAAATACTGCATAATGAGGTAGGCTAAATATCCCATTCTCAAACCTATGTTTTTCGATGATACTCTTATCGACATATCAATATTGTATGCTACTCTGAATCTATCTAGACTCTTAGCCCGTACGTTAGCCGCAGCTTTCACTTCTATCGGTATAATACGCCCGGAATGTCCCTGAATCACAAAGTCAAGTTCATTGCTCTGATCTTTAGCCCAATAGTATGGTGAATACCCCTGTGCTAATATTGTAGCTGCAACATGACTTTCTGCCGCTGGTCCTTTATATCTTGTAAGTGGAGATTCGCTGCTGATTATTAGCTTAGCAGGTATCTGGTTCATTGCATTCAGTAATCCAATATCATGGGGATAAACTTTGAAATGAGTTGGGTCGCAACTTGCGCCTAACGGTAGATATCCTTCATCTATTCTATCTATTTTGATAATGATCCCCACTTGTTTCAACCAATAAATCGGAACTTCATACTCTCTTGCTCTTGCACCACTCTTAATAAACTTATACATAAATTTACGATTTTCTTTAGCTAATTGAGATGGTATTGAATTATATGTAGCCATAATTCTCATGGTTTCACCAGGTTCAGCATACTTAGCCATATCTGCTATGTATGAATTCAGAATATTCTTTTGAATAGACATGACTATATCATATCCATCATCTTCCAGGAAAGCTTTAACTGCTTCTGGCATCCCACCTACAGCCGAATACTCTCTATATAGCCTGAGTGCTTCCTCATGATGAATGTAAGGTTTAATGCTTAATACAGAATTTCTGATACCCTCTGCAATTTGTTGTCTATTAAGTGCTATAAGAAATTCTTCAAAATCCATCGGATACATCTTCATCATATCAACTTTTCCAACTGGATAAGTATATCCACTACGGTTGACTGCTACACCAAGCAAACTACCCGCTGCAATAATATGGTACTGGGGAGCATTCTCGTAAAAGTATTTCAATGATGCCAATGCTCTTTCACTTGCCTGAATCTCATCAAAAATGACAAGTGATTCACCAGGTATTATGCTTTCTGCACGTATAACAGCAATCTCCTTCAAAATACGTTCAGGATTTAAATCCTCCAAGAATAATCGATTAAGATTCTCTGCTCCATCAAAGTTTAAATAAATAACATTCCTATAATGTTCTTTCCCAAAGTTTATTACTGCATAGGTTTTTCCAACTTGTCTCGCACCTTCTAGAATCAGAGGTTTTCTATACTTACTTTCTTTCCATTTTAACAATCGTCCCGTAACTTTTCTATACATGCGCGTGCCTCCTACACATGTATTATATCATAATCGTGTAATCTTTTCACCTATTCATTAATAATATGTGTGTTCAAACACATAATTGACCAGCACACATCTTTAACAAAAATTCTCACTTTCGTCCCCGTTTGACAAAATCAACCTGAATGACATTCTTTACTTCCTTGACTTCGCTCGTCTTCTGATCCACTTCTTGAGCACCTGTATCAGGAGCTTCTTCATCCATGTCACTGGCCATCCCCGTCATATCCACCTTATCGAAATCCTTGAGGATACTCTCGAAAGGTCGCTCGATATCCGTATGGTCGAAAACATAGAGTTTATTCTTGGCTCTGGAAATACCGACATAGAACAGGCGGCGGTCCTCCTCGGTCTGTTCCAGGTCGTAATTCCTGTACCAGTCATGTGAATGGAAATAGTATACATTGTCAAACTCAAGCCCTTTGGCAGAGTGAATGGTGGTAAGAACCACCTTCGGATTTATTCCCTTTTCAAATCCACTACCGGATCCAGAATCAGGTTTATGATGAAATTCTCCAATGAGCTATAGCTTTCAAGAAGGTCCGTAAGCAATCTGAAGTCATCTTTGATATCACTGAAGGTATAGTAATCCGACTCGATCAGTTCGTAGATCGACTTGTATAGCTCGATGACCGATGCAAGGAGCTCCTCTTTGCTTCCCTTGCTGCTCAAGATATCTCTGACTTTATCCACATAATCAGTTTTCTCGTTATTCAGTCTATCCGTATCCTCAAGGTCATACTTCATGAGCCTTTTGGCGGTCTTGGGACCGATGCCCGGATAAATCGTCAGTATCCGATTGAAGCTGACAACATCCCTTCTGTTCAGATAGACCATCAAGAAGGCAAGAACATCCTTTATGTGTTTTCTCTCAAGTAACCTGACGCCTCCATATACCGCATAATCAATGCCTTCATCAATCATCGCTTTCTCAAAAACTGTTCGATGCTTGTTATATCGGTAGATGAGTGCATGGGTCTCTTTTGGGGTTTCCTTCACTTTCGAGATGACAAAATCCCTGTGATTTTCCAAAGTTTTCCTGACACCACACAAACAGTTCCTGAACCGTCTATTTCAGAACTCAGGGCTTTATGATAGCCAAGGTCAGATGTCTCGACTGTCTGGTTGACCCAATCGACGATTTCCTCCACCGATCTGTAGTTTTGGGTCAGTTTAATCATTTTGGCATCATCAAAATCATTGAAGAAATTGAGAATAATCCTGTGGTCAGCTCCTCTGAAGGAATAAATCCCCTGAAAATCGTCGCCGATGGCCATAACGTTAGGTATGCGAAGCCGCTTCACAAAATCAAGCTGCATATTATTCGTATCCTGATACTCGTCAATCATAAGATACTGATAGGGCAATGGGATGCGCTTCTTCTCATCCTCAAGATAATGACTGATTTTGATGATCAAATCATCGTAGTTGGCCAGCATATGATCCACCTTATATCGCTCATACACTTTCCTGTACTCATCGATAGCTTCGCCTTTATCCATCAGGTTTCTCAGGTCAAATTTCTCGATGTATTCCTGAGCTGTCAAACCTGTATTGGCACAATAGGAAATGATCTTCTGCAGACGCCCGGCACGTATAGGCTCACTGAATCCCCTGTAGTCTGTCATAACAAGACTGTGAACCTGTCGGTCATCTTCCGCATCGAGCAAGCGAAATTTTGATATGGGTGACTGTGTACCGCTCATCTGCGATATATGGTTGGCAAAACCGTGGAATGTTCCGACAAAGCCAAGCTCCATGTTGGGCATCAGTTGGTTGAGTCTGTACTTCAGCTCATTGCCCGCTTTTCTGGTAAACGTGATCACGACAACAGTGCTGAGATCAATTCCGGTTTTTCTCATATGAAGCACTCTGTACGCCAACGTATGGGTTTTACCGGTTCCCGGCCCGGCGATGACCAGATAATTGCCTTCTCTGCGGGTAGCAGCGAGCTTCTGCCCTTCATTCAGTTTTCAAGATAATACTTGTGTTTGAAGGTATCTTCCAGATCTGTGATCTCTCTGGCAGATAAGGCCTCTATTGAATTTTGGATATCATCTCTTGATTTCATATTCTTTCCTCGTCACTTCATTTGGAACATTTGTTCTCATTGTATCACATTCTCTATGAAATTGAAATGTTTGAATTGCATCATAATAAGAAGCAAATCTACATATGATCGATATTCATCGGACATGCTTTGTCACATTTCCTGCAGCCTACACAGGAGCTTTCATTTCTCTTGATTGAGAAGATCCTGGTCATACTCAGAACGCCGTATTTCGCCGCTTCCGTACACAGATAATTGCAGAAGACCCTATCAAAGAACATCGACAAGAACAGATCAACCTCTTTTCTAGAATTTAACATCACTTAATTAAATTAGTATTGTTTGCTCCTTCTCCCAATATAATTTACATTCTTGACATTCATCTTATTCAAGGCATTTATCTTCTCCAGATGTTTACTAGAGGCTTCAATACAATTAACGTTCTTGGTATATCCTTTATCTGTAAGAGTATTTAGATTATCAGTAAGGAGGATACTATGAAAATGAAACCAATTAAAACGATTGCTTATGTATTTATGGCTGCCCTTGTCTTGTAGGAACCGTATTGCCGTCATTTGCTGCAAAGCAAGATACAGTCAAACTCACCGGGAACGGTAAGGATGTAAAAAATGTCATTCTTATGATCTCGGATGGCTGGGGTTATAACCAGATTCTTGCAACGAACTATTATATGAATGGCAAAGCAGGTACACAGATTTACGAAAATTTCCCGACTAAGCTTGCCATGAGTACTTATTCCGTGGGTGACTACGATCCGGAAACGATATGGGATGATTTTGATAATTTCAAATCTGATGCGACAGACTCCGCAGCGGCAGGAACAGCTATGTCGACAGGTTCAAAAACTTATGACGGAGCAATTGGCGTTGATGAAGAGGTAGAAGATCTTTCTCATATTTCTGAAGAGTTTGAGGCTCTCGGTAAATCGACTGGTGTGGTTTCTTCTGTTGAATTCAGCCATGCAACACCGGCAAGTTTCATCACCCATAATGCGAGCAGAGGTAACTATGCAGAAATTGCCAACAGCATGATTTACGAGAGTGCTGCTGATGTCATCCTCGGTTGCGGTCATCCGGAGTACGATAACAGTGGTAATGCAGCAGATATGAGTACAAAATACGTCGGTGGCGATGCTACATGGGCAGATCTCAGTGACGGCGAAGTTTTAGGTGCGGATGCCGATGGAGATGGATCAGAGGATTCATGGAGCGTTATCCAAACGAAAGAAGCGTTTGAGGCATTGACAACCGGCGAAACACCAGAGCGTCTGATTGGCATTCCTGAGGCTTATCAAACACTTCAGCAGAAGAGAGCAGGTGACAACGCAGATGTTGCATACGCAGATGAGATGAACGCAAATGTTCCGGATCTTGCGACCATGTCACAAGTTGCGCTGAATGTCTTGGATAACAACGAAGAAGGATTCTTCCTGATGATCGAAGGCGGCGCTGTCGATTGGGCCGGTCACGGCAACCAAAGCGGAAGAGTCATCGAAGAACAGGAAGACTTCAACAAAGCCGTTGAAGCAGTTTGTCAATGGGTTAAAGAGAACAGCAGCTGGAACGAGACCTTGGTCATCGTTACAGGCGACCACGAAACAGGATACCTGACAGGTACTGAAGGCGTTTACGATGAAGTTATCAATAACGGCAAGGGAGAAATGCCAACCATGGCGTGGAACAGCGGAAGTCATACAAATCAGCTGATTCCATTCTACGCTAAAGGTGCAGGTTCTGAAATCTTCATGAAACTTGCAGATGATATCGATCCGGTTAGAGGTTCCTATCTTGACAATACAGAAATTACTGATGCAATACGAACACTGATTGACTAAGATTGATTGAATAACTCAAATAGTAATTGAAAAAAGGAGAACCAGGAATGAACTTTCATTCCTGGTTCTTTTATCCTTCAAGCCACTGATTAACTTTTCTATCAACACCAAACATGTATCTGACATTACCATCAAAATCATAATGTCTTGCCAAATAGTGATTGCTTAATCCACAAAAAACGACTATACTATTAATGTGACACAATTAATCGAACGATAGTGTGAGGACATATGAATAGAAAAGATATACTTGAATTGAAGAGACGCTTCAAAAAAGATCAGTGCACATTCACCAAGATGTGTGGCTGTTATGTAAACGGTGAAAAGAAAGTACTTCTCGAGTTTAGGGAAACCTTTTTGAATCTGCCTGAAGAAGATTTTTTTAAATACCTTGAGATCAGCAAGAAAGTCCTATCCGGGGGGATAGGCAACAATTTACTGGAATTGAACTTCCCCCTTGATGAAAACTTCGAAAGTAAAAAGCAGAATTTTCTCATGCGATTAAAGAAAAGCGGATTGAAAGACGATGTTTTGCTTAGGGTGTTTTATAACTCCATTATCGATAATTATGATTTTGCCGGTAACTTTTTGATACTGGTTTTTCATGATGCTTATGATGTGATGACAAGGACTTCCGACAACCTCCAACTGGACGAGTCAGAAGAAGTCTATGAATACATTCTCTGCGCCATTTGCCCTGTTTCACTATCCAAACCGGGTCTTGCTACTTTGAGGATGACCGAAAAATCAAAGCACGGATCAGAGACTGGGTTGTAGGCATTCCATCCCTGGGTTTTGTATACCCCGGCTTCATAGACAGAAGTGCCGATGTCAACACCGTCATGTACTATACCAAGAACGCCAAAGAACCCCATCCTGAATTGATGGAGAATACATTAGGCTGCTTACCGAAGCAGACAGCAACCATTCAAAAGGAAACCTTTCAGTCGATCATCAAAAGCACTGTCAGTTCAGATGATAAAGTCTCCGAAAAGGTATTCACCGATATCCAGGAAAACCTGAATACCATGATTGAAGAATACAATGAAATCTATGAAGATACTGATGCGGCACCTATTGCCTTATCCAAGGATAAGATGAAAACCCTTTTAATGGACAGCGGGGTTTCTGAAGAAGTCACTGCCAAAATCGAAGCGACTTACGAAGAGAATTTCGGCGATGAGCTCCCTATTGCGGAAAATCTGATCGATGCAAAGTTGCTCAAAAGCGAACGCTCAAAAATAAAAAAGAAGAACAACTGATCAAGCAAGTCGAAGACCTTGAAAGCAGACTTGAAGAAGTGAAGAAAAGTACTGATGCAGAAGGTGAAAATGGTGCTGAAGATAGTATTTCAGATGACATTGAAGATGACATCGAGGCAGATATCGATCAAGGCATTGAGGACCCGACTGGCAGCGCACCGGAAGACAACTTACGTCCGAACTACGATGTGGTGCTCCATGTGAAACCTGATAAACTACCAAAAATCAAGACTGAACTCATTGATGGCCAGCGTTACATCGTTGTTCCTATCGATGATGATGAGCAGGCTACGATAAATGGGATGAGGGATTTGATTTAGTGTAATGACGATTAGGTTTACTTCACTATCAACTACAGGTAATCGATAAATATGAGCTATTGTAATTGAGTAATGGCTCAGAGAATTTTACTCATCAGAAACATAGCCATTTTTATGACCATTTTGTCTAAAAAACTGAGTTCCATATCTACGAAGTAATCTTTATCCTTATAATAATTATAATCCGCAGGTAGCGATGCCTTGTACTTGCGGCTTGTAGCTTTGAAGGATGCAAACCACAATAGGTACATAATGCTTCTCTTATGTCGATAGGGCTTGCTAAGGCGCTTCACGACCTTTTCAGCTTTCCTGTTGAATCTTTTTGCATACTTGAACCGCAGTTTATCACTCAGCTCCGGTGCTGTAAAAATATCCAGTTTTCCAATAATCTTGCCCCCAGAGGGTATAACGGTCAGCGCTTTCATTGCCTGCTTAACCCCCATAAAATTGCCGCTTGTAACGATCAAAACAAACCGCTTATCAAAGAACATAGGTCTATGCAGGTTATATGCTGTTCTGTCAATAAAGTTCTTGGTCAGCCAATTTACATTCATGGAATAATTTGGGCTGGCCAGGATGATACAGTCCGCCGATTCCATTTTATGTATGATCAAGGCAAGATCATCATCCAGAGGACACTTGACTTCTCCTTTGGATATGCAAAGGAAACATCCCCGACACCTCTCAATGTTCATGTCCTTTAGAAAAAGGTACTCGTAGTCGCACCCTTCTACTTGGCCTCTGTGAATTTGCTCAAATTGTTTTACAGCCTTATAGGTATTCTTTTTTCTTAGACTTCCAACGATTGCCAGAACTTTCATAGTCACTCCTTAAATCTCGATTAGCGACATCTTGTCAAAAACTCTCCAAACGTTTCTAAATCGCCCGATTATAACCAATGATACAAACTATGCTTTATATGATAGACTTATTTCTTCCACAACCAATCAATTAAATATGAATTATACCATTGACTCCGCAGACAGCATATTGATCAGCATTTTCACAAGGTCATTGTAAATGACCGGTTTGCGCATAAGATGACAGTTTTCATCTTTGATGTTCTTGATTTCATCCTCGGACAGATCAGCTGCAGTGATCAGAACCAGCGGTATCTCATGCCATTCGTCAAGCTGCCTTATTGTCCTGATGGCCGTGATACCATCATTCTCAGGCATCATCAGATCCATCATGATCATGTCCACCTCTTCCGTTCTAAAGATCTCAATGGCTTCCTTGGGACCATATGTTTCAATAGGGATCAAGCCTAGCTCTTCCTTATCCATGATCAAATAATATCTGGACATAATCTTGTCTGGTATCAAGTATCCGTATTACTTTAACTGAACGTTCTTCTAAGCGATAAAAAACATAGTTCTTCCCGGCAACATAATACATATATTCAGTAGGCATGTCGATTATATTCGTTAATGGTCTACCTAAAAGAGGGAACTCTGAAAATTTCTTGATACTTTCCAATAAATTTTTCATTGAATCATTGGCCGTTTTTTTATCAAACTCCTCCTGAATATATTTCCTGAGCTTCAATAAATCTTCTTTTGCCAATGGTGAAAACTCAATAGTATACATACTATATACGTATAGTTGATTCAATATCAGTCATTGAAAACCAACCTTCCTCTCTTGCAGATTTTTCACCCTCTTCAAGATTAGCCATCAATTTTATTGTTGCTTTCATTTTCTCGTAATCTTCCATTTCCATTAGCACATATTTTGCCTCGCCCTTTTTTTGTCAGATATACAGGCGAACTTTCTCTACATGCATTTAAAACCTCATTATAATTTCTCAAATCCGATACTGGTCTAATATTTGACATTCTATCAACTCCTTATATATCAATTATATAAGAACGTGCTGTAAAATACAACGAATATTTTACAGCACGTTTGAAACATCACTTGTCCGTATGAACGCCAATGGATAGCACAAAGTGCTATTCTCATGGCGTTCTTATTGGAAGGGACAAATTTCATCACTACAAATGATGCACTCATTTGTGATACGGTTCACCGCACATCTTGAACTAAGGTTTTATCTATACATATAGAACTTACCCAAACATTACATTTATACATTGCATTGTCTATCAAGCTTCATATAAGTCAACTATAATGGTTTAAGAAAACTCGACATGTAAATACTCGTATGATAATGAATCTGATATACTAAACACAAGCATTAATAGCAGAAAGCAGGTCATTATCATGTCAAAGAAAAGAAGATCATTTACACCCGAATTCAAAGCAAAAGTTGTACTCGAAGCATTAAGCGGAATCAAAGAGATTAACGAGCTTGCAGCTGAGCATCAGATACAACCGAACTTGATTAGGAACTGGAAACGTGAGTTCATGGAAAATGCGTCCAAAGCTTTTGATACAAAGGCCGACGAGAAATATACCGACGCTATCAACGAATTACAAGCTGAAAATGATGAGCTAGCTAAAAAAGTAGGTCGCCAGTCAATAGCCATTGACTGGTTGAAAAAAAAATCTGAGGACACGCTTGGACCTGACTACGAAAGTAAATTTAGTAAGAAGCCTAAAGGAATGTAGTCCATCTGGAGGCACTCTTCCTACTGTAAAAGATGCTGCCAAGCTTCTTGATATCAACCGCACGAGTGTTTATTACAAGGGCCGTATGATGTCTGATACCGAACTGGAAATCATGAACCATATCGACCGCTTGCATACAGATCATCCCACATGGGGCAAACGCCAACTGGCCTCACAACTTCAAGAGTTGGGTTATAAATCGGCAAATACAAAGTCAGACGATTTATGGACCAAATGGGCATCGAAGTCATCTATCCCAAACCGAATCTCTCGAAACCTATGAAAGGACATAAGGTTTATCCTTACCTGCTACGCAACAAAACAGCAACGGCACCAAATCAGGTATGGAGCATTGATATCACCTATATCCGATTGAAGCACGGTTTTGTATATCTAACAGCCATCATTGACTGGCATAGTCGTTACATTGTTGGATGGCATCTGGATGATACATTGGATACCACTGCTGCCTTGGAGGCAGTCAAGAAGGCTTTCCTCACTGCCAAGCCGGAAATATTGAATTCGGATCAAGGGTGTCAATTCACCAGCCACCTGTATACCGATTACTTGAAGGAAAACAATGTACAAATCAGCATGGACGGCAAAGGCCGATGGGCTGACAACATACTGATCGAACGATGGTTCCGTTCATTAAAACACGAAGAAGTGTACTTGAACGAATATCATAATTTACGTGATGCCAGAAAGAAAATAGGCAACTACATTGATACCTATAACTGGACGAGACATCATTCAGCTATTGGATATAAAGCCCCGGCTTCACTGTATTTCGAAGCAATTAAAGACGCGGCCTGACCCAGGGCTTTGCCCCGGACCCCATCCTCGCCGGAAGGCAGGTGCCATGACGCATGGCACCGAATCAAGGATGTGTAACGATGCTTGTCAAGGGTAAACAAGCGAGTTCCTCGCCCTTGACAAACACTTAAGCTACTGGAACCAAGCAACCAATCGGATTCATTAAGAAATTTCGATCCCGTGTCTTGACAATTAGACCACTATATATCTGGGAATTCGTTTCCAATATAGTTTTCTAGAATTTTGAGTCTTCGGTCATAGCTTGGTTTAAATACATTTTTCTTTCCTTTTGCGTATACGTTTTTACCAACTGAATATATTTCACCTTTACTTCTCAACCTGCTTACCATTTGCCTGAGAGATATTTTTGATATAGCATCATTAGGATACTTGTTGCTAATAGAACAATACAGTTCATCAATGTGATGTATTTTCTCATCATTGAAGCAATTTAGAATTTCATTTATTTTCATAGGTAATCTTACCTTCTCCATTTTGCTTGAATTGTATCTATTTCTATTTAGATACATTCTTGACATGTATTTATTATACTATATGGCAAAGTTGGCTACATGAATATTCCGCGGTTATGAAACCGCCTGTATCTGATATTCGTACCACCTATCCATGACAATGATACCTGTAATCCTTATCAGGATACCGCCCGAATCAAACGAGCGATATCCATTTCATTAAATCATATGCGATGAGAGGAATTCTCTCATGTTGTACTTGCCAGTGTTGATCATGTGAGAATTGTGAATAATTCTATCCATTATCGCATCTGCGATAACATTGCCACCAAGTCGCGGATGCCATTCAGATGCTTATATTGTGTGCAAAATATCGTTGGCCATCGGTCGTATCGTTTTTCGAAAATTTCGAGCAGATATTTCTGTTCCTTTTCCGAGGGGATATCGGTCAACCACTCATCAACGATTAGCAACTGGTAGTTGGCAATCGTTGTAACCTTCCGTGAAATACCGGAACCTGCCTGTTCTGCCAGATTCAGCATTTCAAGGAGTTCAGGCATTCGAATATATCGCGTTCTGTATTGTTGCCGGCAAGCCTCTTTGCCAAGAGCACATGCCAAATGAGTTTTACCTGAGCCTGTGAAACCGTTGATAATGATATTTTGTGTATTATAAAAATACTTACCTGTTGACAACTCCAATATTTTATTCCGGTCCAGACCACGGTCGGCATAGTATATCGTGTTGACGTCCGCATCAGGGAAACGAAGTTTAGCATACTTAAGAAGCCGCTTGGCTTTAACCGACCTTTTCCTTGTGTACGTTGCATCTATGGCGATGTCTAATCGTTCATAAAAAGGCATGACATTATATACTGGCCCTAGATTCTCTTGGTCTTCCAGGGATTGAATGAATTCATCCAGATTCAGTTCGCGCAACTTGCGCTTTGTTTCATCACTAATCATCAAGATCACCTCCGTAGTACTTGGCACCACGGATATATGCACCTTTATTATCCGATGCTTTCTGTGGCTGTGAAAGCTGTTTTTGTTTGTGTAAGATGTCTTGATTATTGCTCAGTATTGCCTTAAGATACTTGTAGCGGGGTGATGCAGTGTTTTCAAGTGCAATCTTGCAAGCTGTCTCGAATCGATCATTAGGATAGTTCTTGCTTAGATTCAGAACTGATAATGCTGCGTTGTACCCCTGTTCTTTAAGGTTGACATTTCGAAAGATACGATTGATGACTTCCAGAACAGAGGGTCCGATGGTTGAAGCCCATGCCCGCATTCTTTCATCGTTCATCTTTGGCTGATTGAATTCATCGGGCATATCCTCATCATGAGTGGAATATTAGTTGACTATATAATCAGGAAACTTGGGATGTGTTGATATCCGTTGGTGGTCAAGATAGATCTCAACAGTTGAATCATTATATCGTACATCCACTTTCCTTCCGCGGTAAATATATGGCACAGAATAGAAATTCTTCTTCAAGGTAACATGACTATTGGTGGGGTGGACTTTTCTATCTCTTTCCCAAGAAGCGACTTCATAAGGCAATACCGGTAGTTTTCTGAGCGATTTCTATTCTTCGAGAAGCACTTCAGATCTGCTATGCTGACGTTTTTGGAAAGGTGCATCGTTGAATTTCCTGAGGGCATCGTCGATATCCTTTTTCAAAGTGGGAAAATCTTGGTATTTCTTGTTCCTGTATTTGGCAATGATTGCTGTCGCGATATTACCAACTGTGCTTTCGACGGATGCTTTTTGTTTGGGTTTCTTTATACCGGTAGGCATAATAGCTGTTACATAATGGCTGCCAAGAGCCTCATAGGCATCATTGAGAATGATTTCGCCTTCCTTTGGGTGTTTGATAACGCCGGTTTTAAGGTTTAATGGTAAGTCATCATTAATGTAAAGTATCATGAAATAACAACATATACACTTTAGTGAACAAGCCATCAACTTTACATTAATAGGAATGCTTATGATAATGGAATTAGCCTATGAAGAAAGGAGAGATATCTATGGCTGAATCTATTATCACTATTCCACTAGAAGAAGCAATAAAGGAATTGAAACGGCAAATATCATCCAATGTTTCATGTTTAAAACTTGCAAAACCTACTTCAGTGTAATTAATGGTTTTGAGAAATATTACACAAGCCTAACATCGATAAGTCCACTGGAAGCACTAGAAAAATACTATTTTATTGTAACTCATGTAAAGGCTTATAATCATCCGCCTGATGCATATCTTCGAAAAAAAGCTCGTCCAATCTTAATGCTCCAGGATATACTTCTAGGGAAGGATACACAAAGGAAATACTGTTATAGCACTCCAAGCTTCCCAGATGTCTTTACTGAAGAAGCTTCAGCTTATAAACGTTGGATGGTTACAGAGTTCAAAAGTGAAAGTACTATCCGCACTCGCATGAGTCGAATGAAAATTTTCTTACGGCACCTTACCAATAACGATTGCTTTTCTATCGAAGACATCACTGTGTCGGATGTTACTGATTTTATTATTGGGCTCAACGGGAAATACTCATCTCAGGGCAAATCCAATACATTGTATACTGTGAAGAACTTTCTCTCTTGCCCAGATATTCAGAGCAAACTCTCTTGTGATCCTTTCCCATTGTTATGTGGGCTGCATTCCAAGAAACATGAACGGCTACCTTCTTTTACTCACCAAATGAAATAAAGAAGGTTCTCGAATCCATTGACCGCAATGATAAACAAGGCAAAATGCTATACCTTATAATGCTTTTTTCCTGTGTATACGGTTTACGAAGCAGTGATATCAAACAGTTGGAGTTCTCGTCCTTTAACCTAACAAAAAAGACGATTTCTCTTTGCCAGCAAAAAACAAAGCATGTTATTGAACTACCTTTGATAGAGGACGTATTAATCGCATTACTTGATTATCTCAAAAATGCCAGACCAAATGTTGAGGACGCACATGTTTTTATCAAGCAACGCTCTCCTCATGAACCTTACTCGACTAATAATCATTTCGCAAATAAAGTTGGTACATATTTTGAGAAAGCCGGCATCGACATAAAATCAAAGCACCATGGATTACATTCTATGCGACACAGTTTGGCAACAGAATTAACATCTAACTCAGTTCCGATAAATGAGATTTCTGCAATACTTGGACACACTACTATACAAGCTACCATGACTTATATTTGGGCTGATATACAGCATTTAAGAGCCGCAGCATTGGAGGTGTTGCCTTATGGTAAATGATAAGGAATTCCTCCAATTCCAGGAAGGTTTTATAAGCCATACTTTGAAAAATATATTGAATTCAAACGTGGGAAAGGCGAAAAGGTTGCTCATTCAACGCTGATACGACTTAAAGATCTCAATAATACACTTAACAAAATTAACTGCATTGAGATTACTTCATCTATTGCAGAAGAAATTCTACAATCTAGGCCAGATGAAAAACCTCAATCCAGACAATTAAGAGTATCCGACTTCCGCCAGTTTTCTATGTTTCTGAATATTCAAGGCATCAGAGCCCATCAAATCCCAAGGAAGTATATGAAATGCTCATACGCTAAATTTATGCCATACATATTTACAGATAATGAGCTTAATAGAATCACTCAAGCTGCTGATAATCTACCATATGGACGGCGAACACATCATCATCAAAAAATATATCCTGTACTTATAAGAATCCTTATTGGTACCGGAATGCGTATAAGCGAAGTCCTTGCCCTTAAACGGTGTGATGTTGGTCTTCAGAATGGAGTTATTAAAGCAGTGAATTCAAAAAATGGTATTTCACGGTATATCCCAGTTGCTGAGAGTCTTATAAACGCCTTAACTGTTTATGCAAGTCAAACACTTGATCCTGTGGGGTATGATGCTCCTTTTTCGTATCACCTTATACGGGTGGACATTATACATATGATGCAGTGAAGTATATGTTTCCTAAAATTTGTACCTTGGCTGGAGTTTATACTTTGGATGGAAAAACGCCAAACATTCATTCACTTAGGCATACTTTCTGTACAAAAAGCTTGGATCAGATGTTAACTGCCGGTATGAACCTTTATGTTGCTTTGCCCATACTATCTGCATATGTAGGTCACGTAAATCTCTCTGACACAGAGAAGTATATACACCTAACCCGGAACAACCACGATAGTTTTATTCAGAGCGAATCATCACTGAGTAAAATCATCCCGGAGGTGATATACGATGAATGAATCATTTGCATTCTATGTTCAGAAATATTTTCTATCGTACTTGATTGCGCAAAGAGGATACAGTGAAAACACTGTGACCTCCTATCGGGATACATTTCGATTGTTCATGCTTTTCCTAGTAGAAAACGGCTATAATACAGCGGCACTTAAGATTATGGATATTGATAGGGATGCCGTGCTTTCATTTATTGGTTGGCTTGAAGCAGAAAGACACAACTCGATTACAACGAGGAATGTACGACTTGCACACTTATCTTCATTCTATCGGTTTGTGATGATAACATCACCAGAGTTATCTTACCTTTGTAGCCAGATAATAAACTTACCCTTTTTGAGGACTGCTAAAAAACCACCGGTTTACATGAATGAATCTGAAACGGGCCATCTACTTAGAGCACCTGATTCAAACACAAAGAATGGCCTTAGACACCTAGCTATACTGTCTCTGCTGTATGATTCCGGATGTCGTGTACAAGAAATAATTGAGTTAAATGTGTCCGATATAACACTTGGTAAATGTTGTCGCCTTTATGTTCATGGAAAAGGTAATAAATACCGGGAGATCCCAGTCATGGGCGAAACAGGGAAAATACTGGATAAATACATCAGTCTCTTTGGCCTGAGTAATCAGGATATACTTTTCAAGAATCGTAATGGTAACAGACTAACACGTCAAGGGATAAGTTATATATTGAAAAAATATAAACGCATTGTACATGAGCAGTACCCGGAGGAAATGACTGGTAAAGCCTCGCCACATCTTCTAAGGCACAGCAAGGCAACTCATTTAGTAAATGCCGGAGTTAACATATATAATGTCAGGGATTTTCTTGGACATGCATCTGTTACAACGACACAGGTATACCTAACTTCGAATCCTGAAGTTACACGGAAAGCACTAGAAACTGCAGCATCACAAACAGTACCTAAAAGTTCAAACTACTATACTGCTGAAGCTAAAGCAGATTTATTGAGCTTTTTAGAAAAACTCATCTAACGTATGTAATGTAAAGTTGGTGGTTGTAATACAGGTTGATTCCTGCATCTTCACCATTAACTTTACATTAATGATGACTTACCATTAAACCTTTAATGTGAAGCTTCACATTAAAGGTTATCACAAACGGTACATATAGGAACGCCACCGAAATACTCATACATATGAACATGGCATCTTAGCCAGGTATCCATTTTCATATCCAATGTGGGTTCAACATAGGCATATTGGCTATAAGGCAGACAAGAAACAAAGAGGTAAATGGTAGTTGTCTCGCCAGTATGGCGATTGACTATATACATTTTGGGACCGCTCCAGTCAACCTCACAACGATACCCAGGTTTGTGATACAGGTGATTGGAAAGTTCTCTAGAAGTCGTATACTTGCCATAATCATCGCAGTATTTCGAATATCCGACAGCAAGTGTACCGTTTTCCGGCAGTCGTCTTTGTACTCCTGCCATAGGAGCTTCAAGGTGACACCGACACGTTTTAGTTCACCATGAACGTAATCGTAGTCGGCAACTGGTAAATCTGTTCTGTTAGGGTTTCTCCGGGAAGAAACGATGATAGAGTTCATTATCATTGAGATCCCTAATGTCTTCATAACATAGATTTTGCTCTGTAGCAATACGAACGACTTTATTGACAGAGGACTTTGACATGTGCCGGGTTTTGGCTATTTGGTTTTGGGATAGCCCGTCAGCATGCAGCTCAAGTATGAGCTTAACGTTGATTCTGTTGGCCATAATTCTGGCCTCCTTTCGAATAAATTTAAGACTTGCGTCTTATATTCATTCTACATCAACGGTATTCAAGCGTGGATAGATGGTACGATGGAGTGGACTGAGGTGTAATTTTAGGCCGGTATCTTATTTAGTATTACCGGTACTCGCAAGCGGATAGATGGTACTCAGGGTTCGGAATATCCACTACAAGCAATACTCTATATTTATGGAGGTCATATTGTAATAATCACGTGAAAATATTATACTATTATAGAAAGGATGTGAGGTGATGACAATAACAGTTACTGAGTTACGTAAGAATCTATCTTACTATCTAAGGTTATCAAAAACCGAGGATATATACATCACAAAAAGAGGTGAAATCATTTCAAAATTATGCAATCCCTCTAAAGGAAAATGAATATTTGAGAGCCTTGAAAAAGCAACACTCCACACATGTTGAGTAAATGCAAATCATTCAATGGCAGATATAAAGATTTTATCCAACTAGTATTTTGAATACAAAGCGTATCATCACACCTTTGTACTTGCTACAGTAGGATATATTCTGTCACGTTACATTTTACTAAGAAAATACATCATTGTGACTCAAAACTTAACTCCACATGTCTCTAACAACTATATAATAAAAAGGAATCATTACCTAAAATAGTAATGATTCCAAATGTGTTCTAATTGCTAAGACTAGCAGTGAGAAATAACATCTCACGACGGGTCCATCGAATAACAAGGCAGCTAGTCAATACGTTGATATTCTTCATACGCTAAACAAGCATATATGGTCGGTTGAAATGGTACCTGTTCAACACAGCGAGAATATATCTCATATACACAGTACCATATCTTTGATTTTGTTTCAAGATTGTGTTTTACGACAATATCTACACCAATATTTGCAAAACGTTTGTAGTATAATACCTGAAAATCTC
>LQAG01000250.1_pt1 | contig 19477 bp, 26 predicted proteins | sample 1535801 | NCBI WGS metagenome assembly LQAG01 (sample SAMN04331584, study PRJNA305678) | bioreactor metagenome | isolation source: bioreactor_3 inoculated with Wadden Sea sediment 1st replicate of a... | place: Germany:Bremen | reverse complement strand
TTTACATTTCCGCCGGTGTCAAAAGGATGTGCCACAGTTCAGTTTTTCGGGCGGCTTTAACGCCTATCGGAAGTGGAAGCCATGTCCCGAAAATGGGCACCTCAAAATCTGCCCGTCGGAGGGAATTGTCTTCCGCTGGAGCGGGTTTCTTGCACACTCTTTTGTTCATGCCACCAATCTCAATTGACCTTTCCCATAATACATTTCAGCCGGGGTCTGTCCATTAAAACTTTGATGCGGCCGTTCATGGTTGTAAAAATCAAAATATTTTTCAAGGCCTTGCGCAACTGATCAACTGATTTGAATTCGTTTATATAGATCTCTTCATACTTGACGTTGCGCCAAAGCGTTCGATAAAGATATTGTCCATGGCCCGGCCTTTTCCGTCCATGCTGATTTTAATCTCCTTTTCTTTTAGAATTTCTATGAACTCATGGCTTGTGTATTGGGCTCCCTGATCCGTATTAAATATCCGGGGAGTCCCATGACACCGCAGCGCTCTTTCAAGGGCGGATGCGCAGAATTCACTGATCATGGTAACCGAAAGCTCCCAGGAAAGGACATATCGGCTGTATCAGTCCATGACGGCCGTCAAATAGACAAAACCGCCGGCAAGCCGGATATCTGTCAGATCAGAACACCACGCCTGATCCGCCCTGTTAACATCAATATTCCTCAAAAGATACGGGTAGATCTTATTTTAAGAGTGAGCCTTGCTGGTATTCGGTTTTGGTGCAATGGACTGAATTCCCATTTTGCGCATCAGCCGCTGAACCCGCTTACGGTTGATTTTATCCCCTTACGTCTTAAAACATTACGCATCTGGTGAGTGCCATAAATATGGATGGGCCGTTTATTTGAGGTCAATACAGTTCATTATTTCAAAATTTTTAGAGGTCTCCTGTTCGGCGCGGCCTTCTCGGTAATAGCTGGAACGAGGAAGTCAGATCAGTTCACATTGCCGTTCAATACTCAAATCAGGGTGTTCAGCCTGAATACACTGTTTTTCTCTTCAATAGTCATCAAAGGTGTCCGGTGTTTTTTTTAACCAGTCCAGTTCGACCCGAAGCTTGCCAACCTTCTGATAAAGGCGCTCCCGCTCAATCTCATTTTTTTGCTCTGTTTCGCCTGGGTATCTCCGAATACCAGAGGGAGCGCTTCTATCGCCTCTTTTTCCACCGGTTCACAAGGCTCACATGAATGCCAAACTCTGAGGCAATTTCATTGGCTGTCTGGTTGCCTTTTATGGCTGCCAATGCCACCTTGGTTTTTAACTCTTTGCTGTATTTTTTCGTTTCAAAATGATCCCTTTCTGGTCTCTGGACTGTTTTCATTCTATCTTAACATATTGTCCAGTTTTCAGGGCCCACTAAAACTGCGCTATGATGCGATAACCGGTCAAGGATTGCGGTAACAATAATGGGATCATGGAACAATTCAGTCCAACCGCCAAAGGCTTATTCGATGTAATAATCGTGATAGATTTTTCATACCGATCTGCAACAAACCTGAAGAACAAATAACATTTTTCCCGCGTGATGGGCGTTTAACCCACTTTATTAACAACAACCAATGCGAATTTTACCCCCTTCCTTTTGGGGTTGCCTGCCTCGTGGTCTTTTTTCGGTTTCAGGATCAGATCAACCATATTGGTAAAATACATACTCATACCTGTCAAACGGACGGTGCTTGGAGTCAGCGGATTCTTGAGTAACGCTGGGATCCACTGGCGCCAGTTCTTATTGCCATTGAAATCCTGGGAAATATATGGGATAAAAGATGGTAACCAGTAAGGAACATCCCGGAAGATCTTACAGTATTGTTTTGCCGGATAACCAAAGACATCTGTTGAGATCCACCGATATGGTTGAATGCTTAAACCGGAAAATCAATCATAGGACGAGGGTTGTCAGCCTTTTCACCAATGAGGAATCATTGCTGAGATTGGTTCATACAATCTTTGTCGGAACCAGTGAAAAGAGGGAGACCGGGAGGACGTATTTAGCGGGGGGGTACCCTCACTCCCGAAATGTACTTCCCGGCTCCCCCAAAAACCTAATGGAGAGAAGATATAAAACAAAAGAATATAAATCACACCATTTGCGGCTTTCCGGGATGCAAAATACAATCTTTTTGACGGCTGCAAAGCAGGCGAAAGGTATCAAAAAGCATGAAATATTTGTTCATCATTTTAATGGCGATGTTGCTGGGTCCAGTCTCTTGGGCCAATGCTGATCACAAGGTATATGACTATCCATTTGTGAATCCCTATGAGGCCACAGTTATCGGAACGCCTGAAATGTATAAGGCTGAAATGCCTGAAAAACCCCGTGTGAGACAGATGGAACTTACCGTATTCAACGACAGAAAAATCCCGGAAATTTTCTGGTACAGCCGGAAGTTAAAATAACTCCCTGGCCTTTCAGGAACAAAAAGCACCCATGATCATCAATATTGCCGGGACCGGGGCCGCATACGACTCCACCAAAATGCAAGCCATGCAAAACGCATTTTACAACGCCGGATTCCATGTTCTGTCCCTTTCGTCCCCCACCCACCCCAATTTTATCATCACCGCTTCTGAATCCATGGTACCGGGGTATATTGAAGAAGATTCCCGGGATCTTTACCGGGTTATGCAGCTTGCCTGGGGCCAGATAAAAGACAAGGTTGAGGTGTCTGAATTTTATTGGCCGGATACAGCCTTGGCGGGGCACAGTCCGCCTTTGTAGCCAAACTGGATGAAAAGGAAAATCAATTCAATTTCAAGAAAGTGCTGATGATCAATCCTCCGGTCAGTCTCTTCAATTCAGTGGTCATTCTGGATGAATTGTTGGAAGAAAATGTGCCGGAGGAATGGACCGGATCGATGAATTTTGACGGGTATATCAAAAAATTGCCGAGTTCTATTCCAGCGAGAGCCGCTTGGATCTTTCCGATCCGGATATTGTATATCATCTGTATAAAAAAAATCCGCCCAAAGAAACCACTTTAGCAGCCTTGATCGGGATTTCCTTCAGGATTTCTTCATCCAATATGCTTTTTGTATCAGACGTCATGTCGGGCGGAAATTATATTGTGCCATCCAATCAGAAACTGACCGTTACTACCTCATTAACCAATTACGGCATTGTTTCCTTCAGGACCAGTTTTGCCGACTACTTTCATGACGTTTTCTTTCCGTATTTCAACGAGAAGCATCCGGGACTGGACCAGCAGGCACTTATTGACGAAACAAGCCTTCAAAGCATTGCCACGTATCTTAAAAAGGCCGAAAAAATCGGTGTTATCACCAACGAAGATGACATTATCTTAAAAAAAGAAAGAAATTTGATTTTTTCAGGGACACTTTTGCCCAAAGGGCATTTATCTATAGTGTCGGCGGTCATTGCGGCAACATGGAGCATCGGAAAAACATCGAACAGATGATTCATTTTTTTAAAAAATAGAGGATTCCAGCATGAGGCGTTTTAACAATTTCTCTTTGGCATTGATCCTGTCAATCCTGATAGTTGTTTTTTTCATAACCGGCTGCAGTTCCCATACGGCTGTTTCCAAAAACAGATCATCATTGAACCCTGTCAAACGGCCGGTTGACGATTTTGTCAAACCAGACAAACACTACATCATAAAAGAGGTATATGATCCATGGGAAGGGTTTAACCGGGCCATGTACACCTTTAATGCCGGATTTGACAAATACGTCTTTCTGCCGGCCTTACGCGTGTATAAATTTATTCTGCCGGATCTGCTGGAAGGCTGTGTGTCAAATTTTTACGACAATATCGGCGAACCCTTCACCTTTGTCAATTCACTGCTTCAGTTAAAAGGAGAAAAAGCCGCGATCACCATCGGCCGGTTCGCCCTCAATTCGACGGTTGGCGTCCTGGGGTTGTTTGACGTTGCCTCCAACGAAGGGCTTTTTCGGCAGGATGAAGATCTGGGACAGACCCTGGGATTTTACGGAATGGGCCAAGGACCTTATATTGTACTGCCTTTTTAGGTCCGTCAAACCTGCGGGATGCCACCGGCACGATGACACAGGCAATGGCATTTGCTTTGATTGATCCATTCAACTTCGATCAGAATGAAGAATACCTGATGCCCTACTCGGTTCTACAAGCATTGGACGCCCGCAATCAGATGGCTTTCCGGTACTACATGACAGGTTCACCCTTCGAATATGAGACCATCCGCCTGCTCTATGACAAAGCCAGAAAATTACAAATTGACAATTAGAGATTCAAGTCACAAGAAATCGTCTTTAAAAAACTCTTTAATAATTCAAATCCCAAACGGAATGTCCCGCAGCTTCATACCGGGATTCGACTGCTGACATGAAGTAAAATCAACGTCGGTCCCGCAGAGGAAACGCAACCTTAACCAGGCAATGAGGAGAAAAAGATGACAAAGAAAATGACACCGGTCTTCATTTTGATGATGATTGCAATGGCATGGACTGCCATGGGATCAGCCCAGGAAAAACCGGCAGAGACCATGCAGTTTGTGATTGAAAAAATCAGAACGGACAAACAATTGTTTGTGGCAGAAAATATGGGGCTGACCGAGGCAGAGGCCGAACTGTTCTGGCCGGTTTACACCAGATACCAGGATGAGCTTTTCTGCTCCGGGCAAGGACCTTGAGGCTGATTGATGTTTATGCACAATCCTATGAACAGATGGACAACGACAAAGCCGCTGTGCTGCTGGACGAACTGATGACCATTGAGACACTGGGGCCGAAACTCCGGCTGGCATTTCTGCCGGAATTCCGAAAAGCCCTGCCGGATATCAAAGTAATCCGATATTATCAGATCGAGAATAAAATCAATGCGGCCCTGATGTATCAAATTGCCGCAAAAATCCCCCTCATCAAATACAATTAAACGGTAATGGAGAATAACAACATGAAAAACATTCGCTGGATAACATTTTTATTGATATTTGGCATGACAGTTTCCCTGATTTTGAGCCCGGGCTTTTCAAAGCCGGTTCTGGCAGGTGAAATGGACACAAAGGTTTCGACTGCCCTGGAAAGACTCTATGAGAAATCTGAAACTGCCAGACTTATGGGGGAAAAAGCCAAGGGAATCCTTGTATTTCCGGAAATAATCAAAGGAGGATTCATTGTCGGAGGCCAATACGGCGAGGGCGTTTTACTCATTGACGGAAAACCGGGCGGAGATTACAGCACGGTGCAAGTCTCCTACGGCCTTCAGGCCGGTCTGCAGAAGTACGGGTACGCCCTGTTTATGATGACTGACTCGGCTCTGGAATGGCTTGATAAAAGTGGTGGATGGGAACTGGGGGTGGGCCCGACTATCGTTGTTGTTGATGTGGGGCGGCCAAATCTCTGACAACCACAACCGCCCGCTCGGAAATCTATGCCTTCTTTTTTGACCAGAAAGGATTGATGGGCGGATTGGGTGTGCAGGGCACAAAAATTACCAAAAAATAAATAAACGGGAACAAAGAAGTAATGACTGCGAGTACTACTGGCAGTTATTTGCGGCCATTTTCTGATAAATAACCGCCAGCAGGACAGGGAAAAAGAATGACAGAGAACTTTTTCTTTGTTTCAAGAAAACGTGCCGATTTAGTCATACAAGACATAACCGCCGATTCGGAACCTGACGGAAAGTTTTTATGTCCCGGTGATTGTTTCGACGGTGATCGCCGGATGAGAAAAAGACTGGGAAAAAACGGTATTGACCATCAGGACGACCACTGCCCGCACATTTTCAGCGCCCAACAGCACAAATGAAAAGATTGAAAAAATCTCTCGTTTTTTCAGAAGCGATTTTTTGAAGAAACACGGCCTATCAGTTTCGGCTACAACTCATCCCGTCATAAATGATAAGCTCCACTTCCATGTTGACATCACAAGTCACTCAGTATTCCCAAAAGAAGCGGTTGCGGAAATCGAAAATGAAATTTTCGGCCCGGCTGGGCGAGAAGGTAGCACTTTATGTCATTTCCAGGCCGCAGAAGTTTACTTCATCCTCCAGGCATAAACGGTATGATGATTTATCCAGAAGGATAAACAAAAAACTGCAGGCGCAATCGAAAAAAGATCCGAAAAAAAATCTAAAGGTCCGTCAATTAGTCTCATCGAAATCCGGGTATACTGCTGAACGGTTTTTTTTGGGGGGGGCTGTACGTTCAATGCGGCATGGTATCAAGGCCATTCGCTTGAGTTGTTTGAATTTATAAGACGGATACGTCACCAGGTCCTGAATTGATTGATGACGGTTACAAAAATTTTTAGGTTTAAACACCCTAATATAGGTTCTCAAACTTCTTTTCGCCATATAGGATGCGACCATACTTGAATTCCATATAACTGACATGCATGGACAAAAATAAAAAGCCGATTTACACAAAATTTTCTTGATGAACAAAATCAATGCCAGTTTATCCGCCGTGATTAACCGGTTTCCGGATCGGGAAGACGTTCTCAAATGGCTGTTTCTTAAAAGCAGGGACTTCCAGGGGATCTGTGACGATTATCACAAATGCCAGGATGCTTTGCTTCACCTGGCACGATCAGACAAAGATAATGCATTGGCTTTGCTAAAGGAATATGCTTTACTGCTCAATGAACTTGAAGCTGAAATCATAGAGAAACTTGATGAATACCTTCAAAGTGGGACTGCCGGGGTGTCCGGTAAATAAGGTGTAAGGTCTAATGACCATCGTGTTTAAAATGGTAGAATAATTTTATAAGCATCAATAGTTAAGAAAGGAGGCCATCATGGGCGATGTTAAGGGAAAAATGAATATCCGTTCGAGGTCATTAACGAATATCAAAGTTACCGTGTTTTTATTGGCGTTCATATGCCTGACCGCAATGGGGTCACAGTCTGTGGCCAGGGCCGGAGGCTCACAGTGGAAATTCGGTCTTGGCACGGGACTGTTCGGATTGAACCTCAATGGTACCCAGGGGTTGCATCTCATCCAGATCGATACGCCAGTGGAGTTTGATATTGACCTGAACGCAAGTGATGTCAGGGACATAATAGATACGGCTCTGGGATTCGGAGGATATGCTACCAACGGAACATGGCTGATCGATTATTCCATCCAATACTTGAAACTGGAGGACGGTGAGTCTTTTTCAGGGGACCCTTAAGCCGATTCGATCTTGAATTCGAATCCAGCGGGCTGGAAATTATGGTGGGACACCCTGTGTTCACGTGTCCCAATATACTTGTCATGATCCACGGGGGTCTCCGGTATACCAATCATGAGATAACCAGTTCTCTGGTTTACAACGGCACCACCTATCCAAGGAATCTTGACAATGACTGGGTGGATGGACTTATCGGGATATCTGCAAAGATCCCCGTCAGCCGGACGGTCAGCTGGGACACCCGGCTCAACGCGGGATACGGGGGATCTGAGGGAACCTATCAGGCATATAGCGGGGTGACGTGGCGGTTTCATAAACACTGGTCGACCAATATTTTCGGAAAATATACGGCCGTGGAATTTGAAAACGGTACCAGGGGCAGTGCTGACTGGTATCTGTACGATGTCGACGAATACGGGCTGGGGCTGGGCTTTCTTTTCATTTTTAATTTTAATTTTACACACTTATCCTCCTCCGGCCCATGCCGGAACAACGCTTCAGTGTTAACTGCTGAACAGCAAGGAAATTTCAATGATATTCTCTGGTAATAAAATAACGGCCTATATATTGATCATTTTTTGATACTGGGTGCTGCAGCTGCAGGTTCATTCGCAGGACAAAAGGAAGAAGAGCTGGCTAAAAAACTGTCCAATCCCGTGGCCTCGTTGATCAGCATCCCTATTGATCTGGATTATGACACTGATATTAATGCCCATGATTCAGGAGACAGAACCTCCTTGATCCTCAAACCGGTGATTCCCTTCTCACTGAATTCTGACTGGAATCTCATTTCCCGGACCATCATCCCCCTAGTCAGCCAGAATGACATTCTTCCCGGATCCGGCAGCCAAAACGGACTGGGGGACATTTTTTTTGAATTTTTTTCTTTTCTCCGGCCAGTCCCACGGCCTCCGGCATGTACTGGGGTGTGGGACCGGCAGTTCTCTTGCCGACTGCGACAGATGATCTTCTGGGCAGTGAAAATGGACGTTGGGGCCCACCGGTGTTATCCTTGTGCAGAAAGGGCCATGGACTTACGGCATTTTGAGCAACCATACGTGGGACTTTGCCGGCGATGATGACCGTCCCGATATAAACAACACGTTTTTACAGCCTTTTGTAAGCTGTAATATCCCCGGGGGATGGACCCTGTCGTTACAAACGGAATCGACCTATTCCTGGGAAACGGAAAAATGGACGGTTCCCGTCAATCTGGGTGTGGCAAAACTGACCCGTTTCGGCAAACTGCCGGTACAATTGAAAGCCGGCCTCCGCTATTGGGCGGAAAGCCCGGATTCAGGGCCTGAAGGGTTGGGGTTCAAAATCGGAATCGTTTTATTGCTGCCGAAATAATTGAACAGCAGGGGCTGTGGTCACTGACGCTGCCCCAGGCTCTGAATCTTGAGACTTCTGTGAATAACAATGACATCAATGAAGGGCAGCGCACCGGAGAGCTGTCCTCAGGGCAGCACAGCGGCCGACAGGACAGCATTGATGCAAAGGCTTGACGTGAAAACAGACCCTTTAAAATAGAGTTTTTTGTAAACTGACAACGGCCTTGTGTATTATGGGCTTTCTTATGGCTACCGCAGGCTGTGAACACATTTGTTATGATTTATCAATTTTGAGTAAATGATGAGGAGGCGACGTTATGGATGGCCAGACTGAGAAACTCAGAGTGTTTTAGACCTGATGGTCACAAACGGGCCCCGGATGCTCATCGGGCTGGCATTCTTATTTGCGGGGGTGCTGTTATCAAAATGGCTCATGAAGAAACTGAAGGCCAGGTTATCCGGATTTATCAAGAATCCCGCCACGCTTTCGGTTATTGTGAACACGGTGGGCGTTCTCCTGTATGCGGTCGTGGTTGCCGGAGCTCTCATTCAAGTGGGGGCCAATCCCGCCAGAGTCATCGCTTTTATGATGTTTCTGAGTGTGGGTCTCGTTGGGGTCGTGATCGTGTTCCGGCCGTTACTTCCCAACCTTCCCTTCAAAGTGGGGGATGTTATCAAAACAGGCACCCTTCTGGGTAAAGTTGAGGCAACAACGATCTTAAACACCCGGTTGCGGACCTTTGACGGCAAAACATTTTTGTGCCCAACAAAAGTGTCCTGAATGACGTCATTATCAATTATTATTACACAAAAACCAGGCGGGTCAAAATAGATGTCACAATCGGTTATGACCAGGATCTTTTAAAAACCAAGCAGTCGCTGGAGGCCGTCATGATCGGAGATGCCAGAGTCCTGAACAAGCCTTCCCCCAGGTGTATGTCCTGAACCTCACGCTGAACGGGATAGAAGTCGGTGCCCGTTGCTGGGTGGACAACCAGAATTTCTGGTTGACGAAATGTGATCTGACTGAAAAAATAAAATACAGGTTTGATCAGGAAGGGATTGCGTTTGCCTGTACAAAACTCGATGTTCACCACCGGAATGCTTCAGATGTATCCCATTCAGTTTTAACGGATGAAGAACAGACTTTTCAACTGAATTCTACCGAAATGTAAAAATGGCTATCAACGGAGGAAGTCATGAAAATATCACAGGGAATGAAATTGATCGGTGAAAATGGGTGGTGAAACCGAAACAGTTCAGGGTCCAGTATCAAAAATGGTGAACTCGGAACTGGTGACAGAGTATACCCCCGGGTTGGAAGAACCTGGTCTTGATTCAGATGTCACCGCATGGCGTTATGCCTGGAAATTACATGTGTCAACAAAAACCGAATCCAGGGAAATTCAGGCCGAGGAATTAATCAATATCCGTGTTGTCGACGAATTAAACACCCCAGTCATCTATTATGTTACCGGTAAAAAAAAATATTTAATCCAAAATAGCGGCTGCGCGGCAAGAACAAGATTTTCAATATCTGTCCGAGTCAACGACATTGGGGCTGGCGCCTGAAGCTCAAGATTCTCAATGCAGGACAATAATAATCAAAGGGGTGGCAGGATGAAAAGACCTGCTTCTGGCAATTTTTGTGTGTGTAATTTTTTCGGATACGGCCGGGATACTACGGCTGAGACTGCGCAACCGACAACCGTAAATGCCGCCGTGGGGCAATTGAATCCAGCCGAAGCCCGGGCCATTGCAAAAGAGGCTATATTTATGGTTTCCCCATGGTTGTCAATTACAAGACCATGTACATGTATGCGGCAAACGAACAATCCCCTGAATATAAGGGGCCGTTCAATTTTCCGGCCTGTGAGGCCAGGCTGTATACGCCGGAAGACAAGGCGGTTGTCACGCCGAATGCGGATACACCGTATTGCATGTTCTGGGTGGATATCCGTCAGGAACCAATGGTTTTATCCGTACCGGAAATGGAACCCGGACGGTATTACAGTTTTCAGCTCATCGACCTGTATACCCATAATTTTGCCTATATCGGCACATTAACGACGGGAAATGGTGCCGGACGGTTTATGATCGCTGCTTCGGACTGGCAGGGCCCCAAACCCGACGGTATCGATGAGGTGATCCGGTGTGAAACGGATTTTTTTCGTCTCAGTGGTGCGTACCAGATGTTCAACCTGGAGGATATGGATCGTGTCAAAGAAATTCAAAAGGCCTATGACCTAACACCCTTGAGTGCTTATCTGAAAAGGAACCCCCCTGAATCTGCTATGAATATTGACTTTCCGGAATGGAAGGAAGGAGACCAGTTTAACGCAAACGCATTTAGATACCTTGATTTTATGCTGACCCTGGTAAATCCGGTTGAAGAAGAAAAAGAGCTGATGAAACGATTTACCAAAATCGGACTGGGCACAGAAAAATCATTCGATATCCATGCATTTACGCCGGAAATCGCCGAAGCGATCAGAGCCGGCACGGCCGATGGATTCGGAGAAATGGAAGCATTTGCCGCCGAAGCAGCTAAAGACCCACTGGGGAGTGCAAAAATTTTCGGAACCCGGGAATTTTTAAGTATCAGTGCCGCTGAAAATTTCGGCCGTAAGGATTTTTACCTTATGCGGGCAGTGGCCGCCCATATGGGCCTGTACGGCAACTCCGGTTTTGAAGCATTATATCCTACCTACCTGATAGACATTGATCAGGCTCCGTTGAATGCATCCGAAAACGACTACACCCTGACGTTCAGCAAACAAGGCCTTCCCCCGGTAAAATCCTTCTGGTCGCTCACCATGTACGATGGAAAACCCAGCTGTTCATTCATAATCCGTTGGACCGCTATCTGTTGAACTCCACCATGATGGATCAGTTTAAAAGGGAGGAAGACGGTTCCATCGTTTTTTATATCCGGAAGGATTCTCCCGGAGCCGAACGCGAGACCAACTGGCTGCCGGCACCGGATGGACCGTTTTATCTGGTGATGCGGCTGTATGGCCCGGATGCGGATGCGCTGGATGGTCGTTGGAACCCTCCAGCAGTCCGGAAGGCAAACTGATGTCTATGAATCAGCTTTTACGAGAAGCCAAAATAAAAACAAATCAAAATATACGCGCAAATAAAATATTTGTGGCTTTTAACGCTAAGATGAGGATAAATTAAGATGAAAAAAACATGATCATGATTTCAGCTGCCTGCCTGTTTTGTTGTTTGCAGCATCCGGCCGGGCGGAAACCATGAAAACCCGAATCGGAGAGCTGGATTTTACAAGCGGTTATCCCACCGAAAAAACAGTGCAGAAGCTTTATGACGAACTTGATTTTCAGCGGGCGGTGCAGGCCTATCTGTGGGCATTGCCCATGGCCTCTTATGGAGCTATGGCTGATGAGCATAACCGGGTGGGCTGCGGCAGCAGTACGGTGCTCATTGCGGACCAGTTTGCACAACAGCGCCACCTGGCCCTGACCGCCAACCAGGATACCATCTACATGTCGGGCGTCCTGGACCTGCGCGATGGCCCCATGGTGATGGAGATACCGGCCGGACTGCTGGGAACGCTGAACAACATCTGGCAACAGCCCCTGTGTGATCTGGGCGGGCCGTTTTCACCGGAGCAGAACCGCGGGGGGAAATTTCTCATACTGCCCCCAAATTATGACGGACCTGTGCCGCCCTTCCATTTTCATGTTGTAAAGTCAGACACCAACATCGTGGTCTTCTACCTTCGGGCCATTCCCCAGACCCGCGGCGATCTTCCCAGGCTGGTCGAACATATTAAGACCTACCGGCAGTACAAACTGTCAGAGGCGAAGGAACCGCCATCGACCCGGTTCATTTCCCTGACCGACAAAAATGCCGATCTGTTGACCAATGAAGCTTTGCCTATTTTGAAAGCCTGGCCCGTTATATCAATGAAAACCCGCCCCGCTCCCAGGACATGGCCATGCTTGGTATTCTGGAGAGCCTGGGCATCGCCCATGGCAAAACTTTTGATCCGGACGAGCGCATGCGCTCCATTCTCACCGAAGCCTCCGAGGTCGGGCGGGCCATGGCCAAAACCCTGGCCTGGAAGCCGCGCATGCCTGAAGACACCTTATATGCCTACCCGGGAAAACGAAACTGGAAACATATCTTCTTTGGCGACCCGACGTTCCATACGCCGGACTACATGGCCATCGACCAGCGCACCAAATACACCTTCGAGGCCATCGGCACCGCAAAATCAATGGTGGTCGCGGTACCGGGACAGGGATCCCAGTATATCGGCCTTTACGTCGATACGGACGGCAAATGGCTCACCGGCGAACACACTTACAAGATCCATCTCCCCAAGGATGTGCCTGCCAACATGTTCTGGTCCCTGACCGCCTATGACAACGAAACCCGGTCGATGATCCAGAACGACCTTGGCCGTCCGCTGGTCGGCTCAGTGCATGGGGCCAAAGCGAACGAAGACGGCTCCTATGATGCTTACTTCGGTCCCGAGCTGCCTGAGAACGCAGCCAGGGGAAAATTGGGTTCAGACCAAGCCCGGCATGGGCTGGTTTGTCTATCTACGCCTGTACGGACCGGAGAAACCGTATTTTGATAAAAATGGATCCCGGGTGATGCTGAAATGATTAAATAATCAAGGCCAAAACATTGCCGATGTATTCTTCGGCAAAACAGAAAAGAGTTAAAAGGTGCAGGGTAAAAAAACAGTTGTTCCTGATTCCAGCAGCCCGCCGCGGCTGGAAGACAAAGCAAGGATGAATATTGGCTGGCCGATGCTGATGCACTTAACAGTCCTGATATCAGTTTTACTGTTTGCAGGATGCACCGGCATCGGTCCGCCGACTCTTGACCGGGACCGGTTTGATTATGTGTCTGCCATTTCGGAATCCTGGAAGCGGCAGACATTGCTCAACCTTGTCAAAATCCGTTATCTGGATGCGCCGGTTTTCATGGATGTGACGTCCGTTATTTCACAATACGCCCTGGAGGGAGAAATAGAAATGGGGTTTGAGTGGGAAGATGCAAATACGAAAACATTCGGCGGCCGGGCCATGTATACGGATCGTCCTACGATCAGCTATGCCCCACTGATGGGGGAAAACTATGCCAGGAGCCTTTGCGGCCGATTCCGATCAGCACCACACTGCTTCTCATTCAAGGCGGATATCCGGTTGATCAGGTGCTGCGTATCTGCATCCAGGGGATTAACGGTTTGGACAACCGTTCCGGTGGCATTGCCGCTCAATCGTCAAACCCCGAATTTTATGAGTTGTTGTCTTTGCTCGGGCAAATCCAGCAGATTGACGGCATACGGATTCGGACCCGATTTATTGATAACAGACAAACCGTAACCATGTACTTCGAGGAACCGCAAACCCGTGAAGCAGCAAAAAATTTAGAAAAAATGATAGACCTTCTCGGACTGGAGCCGAATGAACGGGAATTCAGGATTGTCAATGGATACCTCGCCGAAAGTGATAGGGAAATCGCAATGATGAGCCGTTCAATGATACAGATTATGGCTGATTATGCTTCATATATCGACGTTCCTGATTCCGACATCGACGAAGGCCGGGTGTATAAGGCAGACTCGGTAGATGGCGGAACTGAAATCCAGTTTCAGCCCCTTATCCGGGTGCATTGCAGCGATTCAATGCCTGATGACGCTTTCATTGCTGTTTCCTACCGCAATCGCTGGTTCTTTGTCGATGACCGGGATATCAGATCAAAGAGAACATTCTATTTTTTGATGCTGATGTTTTCGTTCACGGAAAGAAGCAACAATGCTGATGCGCGGCCGGTTTTGACAGTTCCGACCAATTAAAATAGTTTCTCTTCATTTAAAAGCCATATTTTCAGGAAGTAAAAATATGAGAATAAATATCTTTTTTTAAAATTTGCGGATTTTTTATGCTGTTTGTCATGATTGGCACTTCTATCCATTCTGCGGAAACTTCTCAGTACATGGGGGAAGCAGTGAATCTGATAAAAGCGCCCAATGGTGCGATTGCCAGGCAAGAGGTGCTGGAGACCGCCGCAAAGATTCTGTATGTCGAACCAACCACTGAAAAACTGGCTGAAGACGTCTGGTGCATCGGCGGCTATTCTCTGGCCAACACAACGGTCATCGAGGCGGAAGACGGCCTGATTGTCTATGATACGGGTGACACCAAAGAAGAAGCGGAGCACATCCGCGAGGCCATTAAAAAGATCAGTGACAAGCCGGTGAAAGTGATCATCTACAGCCACTCCCATTATGCCCTTGGCGCCGGTGCACTGGTAGACAATCCGGATGATGTGCTGATTATCGGCCACCCGAAAGTGAACGAAACGGTTGAAAGCAGCCTCAAAGGCGGCGGATCCCCTTCAGCGATTCCGGAAGTCGGACCGAGAATGACGTCCAGGCTTCTGATCCAGTTCAACAACTTTTTGCCCAGCAAAGGACCGGATGCCGCTTTGTCAGGAAAGCTGGAAATGGGGAAACCCATTGCGTTTCTGCCGGCCAACCGGACGGTTGAAGACGGCGAGATTCTGGACGTTCTTGGCATTAAAATGCAGTTTTTCACCAAATATCTGTCCGATGATTACAACCTCACAGTCTATGTCCCTGAAAAAGGGCTGGTCATGAATAACTTCTTCTGGCCCGGTACACCGAATATCTACACCCTTCGCGGCGGTGTATACCGGGACCCCCTGATCTGGCGAGACGGCCTGAAAGTGATCCGTGACCTGAAGCCGGAAATACTGGCCAGCACTCACACCCGGGCAATAGTCGGCAAAGATGAGGTCATGAAGCGGCTGACCGGTTATATGGACCAGGTAACCCTGACCTTTGACCAGACCCTTCGGGGCATTCTGGGCGGTCTGACACCCGACGAGATCCGCCACAGAATTCATATCCCGGGTCACATGCGAAAAATCCCTGAAAACGCCCAATCCTATGGTGAAACCATCCATTTTCCGGCCGCTATATACCAATATGTCATCGGCTGGTTTGACGGGGATGTGACCAAACTTTTCAAGATTGCCCCCAGAGAAGAAGCAGAGCGGATGGTTGAACTCATTGGCGGCAGAGAAAAAGTCATCTCCGCAGCCCAGGCGGCACTGGAACAGAAAGCATATGCCTGGGGCGCCCAGGTCATCCAGTATGCTTACCTACTGGACCCGACGGACCAGGCGGTGAGGCAAATGAAGGCCGACATTTTGAGACAAATGGGGCATCGCACCACCGGATCCATCGCCCGGGCCTTTCTGCTGACAGAAGCCTTGGCGCTGGAAGGAAAGATCACCTATCCCAAACTGATTCCGCCATCACAGGAGATCATTGCAGCTTCGCCAGACACTTTCGTCGATTTTTCCGGGTGCGCATCGACCCGCAAAAAGCGAAGACACGGACAAGGTGATCGAATTCGTGTTCACAGACAAAGGGAACCTCGGTGTTGCCCTGCATGTACGCAGGGGGATTGCAGAATATTTGCCCGTGCCGGCTGATTACTATCGCCAACCTGACTTTGTTTTGAAACTGGACTCTGAAGCCTGGGCCGGCCTTTACCTGAGCACCCTGTCATTCACCGATGCAGTCGAACTCCGGAAAAGTAAAACTAACGGGCGGCAAAGGTGAAATGACGGAGATCTTCGATATGTTCGACAGATTCCAGCCGACACAAACTACATGGTCCCGCCGCTGGAGGACTGACCTGTATATTAGATAAAACAAAGGAATGTGAAATGATAAAAACCAGTTCAGTAGCTCAAACGCATTTGTTTGTTCTGGCGTGTCTTCTCTTTCTTACCGGATGTGCAAGTGTTGATACCGTTAAGATCCCTTCAGATGTGCCGGAAATCCATCCCGGTCTTCTGGCCGGGTATCTGGATACCGAAAGCCTGCCCAACAGTCTTGAACTGATTCCGCCGCCGCCGGAACAAGGTTCCGCGGCCATGGCCCTGGACGAAGAAATCAGCAAAAAAACGCTTGAACTCCAGGATACGCAGCGCTGGAGTCTGGCGATTGAGGATGCGAACCTGCATTTTCCGGAGGCGGCCGGCGCTTTCTCCTGCGCATTGGGAATTCCCATCACACAGGAAGATACACCACATCTTTACATGCTCCTGCGGCGCTCGGCCGCAGACGCCGGTCTTTCCACATATCAGGCAAAAACCCATTATCAGCGAAACCGCCCGTTCATGGAAAACAATGCCCCTGTATGCACGCCGGAAGATGAAGAAAAACTGAGAAAAGACGGTTCTTATCCTTCCGGACATACGGCTCTCGGATGGGCGTGGGCGCTGATCTTAACGGAGATCGCCCCGGACCGGGCCGATGCTATTCTTGCCCGGGGCCGGCATTCGGTGAAAGCCGGAACGTCTGCAACGTCCACTGGCACAGCGATGTGGTGGAAGGACGTTTCATGGGGGCGGCCGCTGTGGCCTGCCTGCATGCGGATCCGGTTTTCTCCGCTGAACTGGAAGCGGCCAAGGCGGAATATCACGCCGCCTTGGCTATGGGATTGACGTCTTTGCAAGATTGTGAAGCAGAGGCCAATGCATTGGCCGGCTGGTAATGAATGATAATGCTGCTGGGTCTTAAAAAGATACCCGGTTCACATTTCTACCCTGCCGGCTCTTCATCTGCGGGTTTGTGATTGTCTGCCTGCATTTACTGATGTGGCCACCTGCTCCTGTCCAGGCCGGGGAACCCGCCCGTTCCAGAATCGGTCTTGTTCTCAGCGGCGGCGGGGCCAGGGGAGCGGCCCATGTCGGCGTGATTCAGGTTCTTGAAAGTCTGCACATCCCCATCGATTACATTGCCGGAACCAGTATGGGATCCATTGTCGGTGGTCTTTATGCGTCCGGCATGACTGTTTCCGAAATTGAGGAAATCATTACCAGTCTGGACTGGCGTGCCGCACTGCAAGACAACATTCCCAGAAACAGCCGCTCATTCCGGCGGAAGGCGGAAGACAGAGATTATCTGATCAATACAAAGCCCGGATTGAGCGATGACCTGGAAATAAAGCTTCCCTCAGGCATTCTCCAGGGCCAGAGAGTGGATCTCATTTTAAAAAGGCTGACCCTGCCCGTCCGTGAAATCAACGACTTTGACGTATTTAAAATTCCTTTTCGGGCCGTGGCGACCGATATTGTTACAGGAAGACCGGTGATTATCGGGTCTGGAGATCTGGCCACGGCCATGCGCGCCAGCATGTCCATACCGGCTATTTTTTCACCCGTGGACATTGATGGAAGACTGCTTGTGGACGGAGGGGTCAGTAACAACATGCCGGTTGATGTTGTCCGGAAAATGGGGGCGGATATTGTTATCGCCGTTGATATCAGCACGCCTTTGTCTCAACGTGAAGAATTGAAGCAAGCCATGAGCATCACCCAGCAGTTGACCAAAATTCTTACCCGAAGAAACACTGAAGAGCAGATCGCCACCCTTACCCGAAAGGATGTGCTGATTATCCCGGATCTGGGTGATATCAGCTCTTCCTCATTTGATCGGGCTCATGAAGCCATTCCCATCGGTATCACTGCTACACTGGGAATGACGTCTGCCCTCTCAAACTGTCCATACCCCGGAAAGACGATACTGCGTATCCGTCATCCGGCCAGGCCGGTCTGCTGAACACTAAAGCCGCACTTCCTGTGATTGACTTTCTGAGGCTGGACAACCGGTCACGGCTCAATGACCGGGTATTTCTGGACGGTCTCAAGATCCGGAAAGGGGAAGTGCTGGATATTGCAGGACTTGAAGAAAACATCAGCCACCTGTACGGGCTCGAACTGTTTGAAAACATTTCCTACGAGATCGTTGAAGAAAACGGCCGGACAGGTCTTGTGGTCCATGTGAGGGAGCGGTCCTGGGGGCCCAATTATGTCCAGGCAGGGATCACCATGTCAGGAAATCAGGATGGTGATCATTTTTTCAACCTGGGACTTTCATACTCCCGGACAGCGATCAACCGGCTCAACGGGGAATGGCGGAGTGCGCTTCAACTGGGTGCCTCCCCTGGCCTTTTCACCGAGATATACCAGCCCCTTGATTACGGTTCCCATTATTTTGTCAACCCAAGGCTTTTGTTCATCAAAAAGCCTATCAACATCTACTCTTCGGATAGCGATGCCTTGGGAGAATATGACCTGACCCAATATGGCGGTGATGTTTCCCTGGGCAGAGAACTGGGGACCTGGGGCGAATTCCGTATCGGCATCCGACGGATCACCGGCAAGGCGGAAATAGTGAAGGGAATGACAAACCAGCCGGATTATAATTTTGAAAAAAGCGAGGCGTATACCAGGCTTTCCGCTGACACGCTTGACAATATCGGCTTTCCCCGAAATGGCTATGCCGGATTTCTTGAATATATCAGGTCTGACCAGGGAATAGGGGCAGACAGTACCTTTGATCAACTGTTATTCAAGGCGGACAAAGCAGTAAGCTTTGGGCCGAATACCCTGATCGCCGGTGCAAAGCTGTTCATCACAGTGGATGATGATGCACCGATTCAAAACCGGTTTGATCTGGGAGGCCTTTTCAACCTGTCAGGTTATCAGAAAGATGAATTAAGCGGCCAGCACCTGGCATTGATGCGGTTGATATTCATGCGCCGGATCAATGATCTTAACCTTTTTCCTACGTACATAGGTCTGTCTGGAGAACTGGGAAACGTCTGGGAAGAACAGTCCCGGATGGATTTCCATGATACCATTTTTGCCGGTAGCATTTTTCTGGGCGTGGATACATTTCTAGGACCGGTCTACCTGGGCTATGGTGCATCGGGGCAAAGCAACAGCAGCATGTATTTCAACCTGGGCAGACTGTTTTAGAAAAAGGCAACTGTCAAAAAAACAGGATGCCGGTGTTGGAAAAAATCAGGATGTCGCCATAGCCGGGATCCCGTCAACAAACGGATCATGCTGTCACTCCCGGCAATGCCTGTTCCTTTCCGCCACTTGGCGATTGCGTTACTTCACCGTATATCCCCTTCCCTCA
>LQAG01000249.1_pt1 | contig 19499 bp, 21 predicted proteins | sample 1535801 | NCBI WGS metagenome assembly LQAG01 (sample SAMN04331584, study PRJNA305678) | bioreactor metagenome | isolation source: bioreactor_3 inoculated with Wadden Sea sediment 1st replicate of a... | place: Germany:Bremen | reverse complement strand
GCGTTGTATATGCGCTCGATGAATCCCATTTTCAACGGAACCATACCTTGCGCAAGGTTGGTTTGAAAAAAGGTGGCCGCCACAGGATTCAAACAAGCCGCAGAAGAGAAAGTCTCACGTTCTTTGGCTGATTGAATCTGATGACGAAAAAATTTTACTGGAAAAAATCCAAGAAATCAGACAGTAATGCATTTATATGGTTTTTAACCAAGTTGCGACAAAGGACCCTATAACAACAGATTGTTACCATACTTGATAATGCCAGCATCCATAAATCTCGAAAGGTAAAGCAATATTTGAAACGATTCCCTAAAATACACCTTTTCAACTTGCCACCGTATTCACCGGAATATAATCCAGTCGAGTTGTATTGGAAATGGATCAAACCAAAAGTTTATGGTTTTCTGCAATCGGTGGGATTGAGGATCTTGTCTCAAGATTTCGAAAAATCGTTTGGCATTACAGAAACAATCGTATTCCAAACAAAATTAAATTTTATTTCACTGCTTTGCAAGTTTTTATAAATATTTTTGCATTTGTGCTTAAGGCCACGTGCTCACAGCCGATACTGCGGGGCCGGATCAGTTCCAGGCTGTCGACATCCACCTGGCAATAATCGGGCCTTACAGGCTCTGAGACTTTCTTTTTAACCTTTATAAATAAGTTGAGCCGCATAGTTCTGCGTCAGTTCCTCGACTTCTTGAGACGTCTCAAATAGCGGCGCCTGACCGTTTATTATTTTTGAATCCGTGTCGCCAGTTCAGATCATTGCTCTCGTGGCAGTGAGAACCCCGTATCCAGATTGAGAAGGGTATGCTGACGAACCCCTTTGGGGGTGCTCGGACTTAACCAGCCTGTAGTATAATATCGTGTGCCGTCTTTCCGGCTTTTGACAGTCGTTCTTCGTATATACATGGAACGGATTATATGTACAGTTAAAATGGGAAATCAACGCCGTTATATTTTTCTGGCGCCACATGACCATGATTAAACAAAATCGTTATAATTCATTGAATTTATGAAAAATAATTTTGCACAGGGCCATAAAATTCAGAGCAAATGGATATTTTAAGGCCTTTTTTTCGAAAAGACGGGCTAACCGCTTTGAAAGCCGCATTTCGTTCGTTGAAATCGAAAATTGGGCATTCGACCGGTGTTCCATCAGGTGACCGAACGTGTCACCGGCCACCTTATCAGAAAAGTACACGGCTCGAACCCAGAAAACAAGAAATTAATAGCGCTTTGGTGATAGGTTTAAATCCCGGCCAGGTGATTAAAACAATTTTGAACAAAAATAGTACCATAACACGAGGCAGGTAAATGATAAATCCTGTGATTACAGAGCTCTATAATTTGTAATCGAAAAGTCGGGCAGAGAAACAATGAAGTAATCGACAGGGCCTTTTGGGGGCTGAAAACGTCAAATTCAATTAATTTTGGACAGTAGAGATTTTGGTCATTAATCAAACTCAGATATTTTGAATTCAGATTCTCTATTGAGCTTTTATATCAGAGGGAAGCTTATCCGCCCAGATCATATTCAAATAGCGACAATACAATTTATTTCATATATGATACAAGATGTTAAAAGCATAGCGACATTATGTTTAACTCTTCCCTTGGTCAGTATCAAAATCGTCGCAAATTTTTATTCAAATTTTTTTTGATTGTTTGTGCATAAATAAAAATTGTGTACACTATCAAAATTTCCAGAGAAGTTGTTATCATCGTCATATAGTATCACAACCTTCTATTATAATATAAATGGGACACACTTATCCATTGAAAAATTGGTGTAGGGCGGGCAAGGATCATAACTTATGGAACCGACAAAAATGCATCCAGTACAAGAAGCCGGAAAGTAGCCCCCCTAACCCTTAGATTCCAGAACCAAAGCCCTGGCACAGCTTTTTCGCTGCTTAGAAGCTGTGCATGCTAACTGTACCGAACCCGGATAGGTCGTATGATCCTCCGGCGGGAGGGCCTTTATTCCCTTAATTTGACCAATTGGTGCTAAGGGGTTTTTAAATGCCATGACGTCTCGGAAAAGGGGGGCGAATACCCAAGAAAAAAATTCTTTTGTCTGCTGAGGCCGCCAAACTTCAGAGAAAAAACAAAAACTGGAACATAGACTCAGACGGGCAGAACTCATCAAGGTGCAAAAGGAACTTCACAGATCCTGGGAATTCAGCAGAATTTTGACGATATCTAAGGGGATGACTGACGGATGCGCCCTTTCGTTAAATAACGATGTTGGTAAAAGCGTTCGTGCAAAGCGTCAGTATTCTGTGGACCTCTTTATACCGATGCCATTCGTCAGAATATATGAGAGACAAACACGTCTCTTTCTCTCATCTCAAAACCCGATGAGCTGGGACCGGTGCTGGCTTTTTACGAGGCATTTGGCATAGGCCCCGATCGCCGGCGGCGGGTCAACCGTCTGCAGTATGAGAAATCCGAACTGCAGGCGACCAAGTCGAATCATTTCTCGTCGTAGGATATCACAAAGTTGAAAGGCCGCGTTAAATGGATCTATTTCTATCTGTATGTCATATGGATATTTTCGCAGGCACGTCGTTGGCTGGACGGTCACCCACAGGGGATGAACAGCATTGGCGAAACGGCTGACACCGGAATCCTGCCAAAAACAGAATATACTGGCAGGTCAATTCAGGTTACATGCAGCCTGGGTGTCCAGCATGAAATCCAAAGCCCTGGAAGCTTCTTACCGATATGGGGAAAATAAGACCCTCAGCAGACCGCATATCAGCAATGGTAACTCTTACTCTGAATCCGGTTTAACACGTTGAAATATTGCTCAAAATTTTCCAGCAACATTGGTTGCATCAAGGACGTAAGGGGTTTTTGCAAGGATCCCTTTATATACCACAACAAGGAACACCACCACGCCGGCAGTGGGCTGATAAGCCCCGAATAGCTGGATTGTGGCATTGCCTATGATGTTTACGACCAGTACAGAAAAAAATTGGAAAAAGCATATTGGGAAAACCCTTCATGCTTCAAAGGCAAAATACCAGTGCCACCGGCTTTATCAAAGGCAGCATGGGGCAACAGGCCAAAACAAAAAGCGAACGATTTAATTCAAATTTTATGAAAAATGTGTTTCATTTTTATTGACATGTCTTGTAGTGGCATGATTTGTGTATTTTATGCAGATAGGGAGCGTTGCGTATTGATAATGAATAACTCATTTTGGGAAGGTGGTGGTGGAGGTGGACTATTTTGGATCAATGCCCAGGCAATTTTTGACAGGAATGTTTTTTGTCTGTTTTTCGTTACTAAACCTATTTTGGTTTATTCCAGATCAAGTGCCGGTATTAGTAATAACGGACACTGGCCCACCCCTGTGACGTTTCCCATATTTATTTGCATGGCGATGATGTTTTTAGGAATCATCCTAGTTGTTTTGGGGGCAAAAGAATTAAAAGAAAGGCAACCTAAAAAAGCGGTAGCCATAGAACAGACATCTCGGATACGCTTATTCGTTTCCATTGTTAGCATGTTTATTTACGTGCTGACAACAGAATACTTGGGGTTTCGTGTGAGTACTTTTCTTATTTTCTTTTTATTTTTTTCTAGAATGCTTGGATATCAAAAGTACTTACAAGCTATTTCATTCTCGGTTTTATCAACAGCTTGTATCTATGCTGTTTTTACTTACCTCATACAAATCCCCCTGCCAAGAGGCGTTATAGGATGGTAGACTATGTACGCTGATATTGTATCTGGATTTTTTCAATTCATCCATCCATTCACTTTTTTCTGCCTTTTCTCCGGGACGCTGGCCGGTGTGATTATAGGTGTCCTGCCTGGCCTTGGCCCTACTATGGCCATTGCTATTCTGGTACCACTTACATTCAATATGATGCCTTTACCTGCTATGGCCTTTTTGCTTGGAATTTATGTGGGAGGCATATTTGGCGGTTCTGTAAGTGCTATTTTGATCAATACGCCAGGCACTCCTGCTGCTGCTGCCACTCTACTCGACGGTTACCCGCTATCAAGGCAGGGCAAGGCAAAAAAAGGCCTTGAAAATGGCACTCTATGCCTCTGTATTCGGTAATACATTTTCTGTATGCATTCTGGTTCTGATAACCGGAACACTTGCAAGCATTGCTTTAAAATTTGGACCTCCTGAATATGCAGCATTGATTTTATTTTCATTGACCGTTATTGGTGCGTTGACGGGCAAATCTTTGGTTACAGGATTGTTGTCTGGTTTTCTCGGTCTATTTCTTGCGACTTTCGGACCGGACCCAGTGGATGGAAGTCCAAGGTTTTCATTTGGTATTATGGAACTCGGCGATGGATTTAATATACTGCCCATGATGATCGGCTGTTTGCGATATCTGAAGTATTAATGAAAGCGGAAAAGAAAATTACATCTTTTAAAAATTCGGCAACACTAAGTTTTCTGATAAACCTGAGGACAACCGGGTGTCATGGAAAGAGTTTAAGGAAAGCCTTCGGTCTATGTTTCGATCTTCAGCTATTGGTGCTTTTGTTGGAGCTCTTCCAGGCTTGGGATCTGGTACAGCAGCTTTCCTCAGCTATGGTTTCGCTGCCAGAGGGTCTAAAAACCGGAAAAATTTTGGTAAAGGCGTTTTAGAGGGCGTCGCTGCAGCTGAGTCTGGAAATAATGCTGTCTGTGGATCAGCTATGATTCCTCTTTTGGCCTTATCCATTCCCGGAGATTTAGTAACCGCTGTTTTGCTGGGCGCCTTAATGATACATGGTCTGACACCCGGCCCCCTGCTTTTTCAAACCCACATGGATGTTGTTTATGGTATTTATATGACCTTGGCCCTGAGCAGTATTGTGTTGTTGTTTATCGGGCTTTTATCCTTTAAGTTTTTTGGTTTTTTTAACCAAAATGCCGCGCTATGTAATTTTCCCTATTGTGGTTGTGTTGTGTTTTGCAGGCAGTTATGGGTTAAAAAAACTCTTTTGTTTGACGTTTACTGTATGTTCTTTTTTTGGCCTAATCGGCTATATTATGCTAAAGGTTGAATTCCCACAAGTGCCGCTTATGATAGCCTTTATCTTGGGCCCCATGTTAGAGTCTCAAATGCGTCAAGCACTCCTTATTTCCCGGGGAGATTACTCAATTTTTTATTCATAGCCCGATTGCAGTGGGGTTTTTGATTTTGACATTTTATTTCTATGTTTTTCATCGTTTACGGAAAAAGAAAAGGTAAATTATAAATGGGATTAAAATGGAATTGATGATCGCGTAATCAGTCTGGATTGCAGTTATAATTAAAATTTTTGACCTATTATGAGATCATCAATTTTGGGTGAATGTTTTATAATTAATTTGGAGGTGTTGAATGAAAAAAATTGATGCTATGTGCAACAATTGTTTTTTCCATGATAGTTATGTCAGGAGGTTTTTCATATGCCGGTGACTATCCTGAAAGACCGGTAACATCGGTAGTTCCATGGTCTCCAGGAGGGTCTACTGACTCTGCTGCCCGCATATTATCCAGTATTATTATTAAATATTTAGGGCAGCCTTTTGTGACGATTAACAAGCCTGGCGTTATCGGTACCACAGGTGGTTCTTTTGTTGCTAAATCAGAACCTGATGGCTATACAGTCGGGCATTTTACCACACCAGCTATTTTGCCTGAGTTTTTCCCCAAATTTTTTTAAAACAGATTATGCCAGTCAGGATATGGTTCCAGTGGCACAATGGTCATCTTATCCTCCAACTTTGATTTGTAAAAGTGACGCTGATTTTAAGGATTTTAAAAGCTTCATTGTTTTATGCAAAGAAAAATAATGTTTCTATCGCCACTCAAGGCCGTGGGTTAGTTCCTGTAGCTTTACAGATTGTTCAACGAATGGAAGATATTCCGGAAAAACAGATTTCTTATGTTCCATACAAAGGAGACAGCAAAATTGTCGCAGCGGTACTTGGCGGCCATGTTCAGGCTGGGACGTGTTCTTTTGGCACAGCTGCTCCGCTGATCAAAGCAGGTAAAATTCGCGCCTTATCAATCATAGTTGATACAAAATTGATGAGTTCCCGGATGTACCGAATTTGTATAGTTTGGGGTATAAAACAGGCATTAAAGACTTTGTCTGTGCAACTTACGCCCCTGCTGATACGCCGAAAGAGAGGCTATTCGTGCTCCAGGAAGCCATTAAAAAAAACCTGTGAAGATAAAGCCTTTATCGCCACAATGAAAAAGTTAAATATGCCGGTAATATATAAACCTGGAGATGAAGTTTTTAAGGTGACAGAAGAGATTAAGATGACCATAAAAGACTTAGTGGAAAAGGGATTCAATGTAACTGATTTTAAAAAAAATTGCAGAATTAAATTTCAAATTCTGATCAGGTGAATTTAACGGTTTCATTGTCAAGTACAGATAAAACTGGGTTAAGGTTCTTCCTGCGAGGGATTTTTAAAAACCGAGGAAAAGCATATAACCAGTGCTGCGTGATAAATAGGCCGCCTGTGAGGTCTGGATGAATTATTTTCAAGGGTACAGCGTTAGAATTAAATACTTTGTTATATAGATTATGAGGATTATATTATGAATTTAACTTCTCCTTGGCCCGATAATTATCGGTGCGCCGCCTGTATTTCTTTTGACCTGGATGCTGAATGGGTATTCATGGGTAATATTCCAGAAACTATTGATATGCCACGGCGTTTATCATTGGGAGAATATGTCTGGAATGCAAAGATTATAGAGCGCCTACTGGATTTGCTGGATCGCTATAAAATTAAAAGTACATTTTTTGTCGTGGGTCGGAATGCTCAGAATCACCCGGATGTAATGCAGGAAATTATTCGGCGAGGTCATGAGATAGGCACCCATGGCTGGCAACATGAGAACATTGTGGGAGTTGGCCGCAATGAAGAGGAAAGGCGGCTACTAAAAACCATTGAAGCAATTGAGAATAGCACGGGAGTTCTGCCCGTTGGGAACAGGACGGCAGGCGGTGAACTCTCTAAAGATACATTAGACATTTTGCTGGAAAATAACTTTGAATATGATTCTAGCCTGCGTGGAAATGATTTGCCTTATGTTGCTTATCAAAAAAAGGAGGGAAAATTATTTGAAGTGCCCTCTTACTATGAAGTGGATGATTTTCATCTGTTTGCTGATTACCCAGGGACCAAATATCATGCACGTCAGTTAGGGCCTCAAAGTGGTTATGATGCCTGGACGCTTTTTTTTGAGGGGTGTTACAAATATGCTCTTTGTTTTACAACCATGTTTCACCCTCAAATTATTGGCAAGCCATCTTACATTATTCTTTTTGAACGGCTTCTAAAATATATTCAGTCTTATCCGAATGTCTGGTTTGCGCCTGCTAAAGAAATAGCTGAGTACTGGAGTAGCATAGAAGACCTAACGGCTTAATGTATCTTTATGTTTTATATAAAGGTGAGCAAAAAGGATTATGAAAGATGGTTAACTCGCATTCAGGGGAAGATTTGCTCGGGCTTGCAGCCCCATGATTAGCCGATCAAAAACAGTTTGGACAGGAGAATGCGAATAGTGGCTAAAACGAGACCTTTCCGGAAAGCATTCTTTTTACATCTGGGCCGATGGGGTTTACTGTAATGTCAGGATGAATGACAGGCAGTGCATTATCTGGATGGCGCCAACCAAGGCCGAAGCCGAGAAATTTTTTAATTCATTTTTGAAAAGATGCGAGGCCAAGTACCTTGGGGCGACCAAATGCTTGTTTCCGACTGGATTTAAATAGATTCTAAAATCGATCCGCAATTTTACCAAAAGCGGACTTTTGCAGGATCATTAATTGATGATATTAAAATATTGATTTCTTTGCCCAATCCACCAGAAGAAACGATCCGACCCCATAGTCAAACCCCAAAAAGGAGATTGAGGAATGTTGAATAGAAGACAATTCATTACAAAAAGTATTGGTGCCACTTCAGTTGGTGTACTTGCTACTGCATTAGGAAAGGATCTCTTTGCTGCTCAGAAAGGCTCTCAAGAAATCTCTCATAGCAAAACAGAAGGAACCGTATTAACTCTTCTCGGCACTCATGGTGGTAGCCGCATGGTAAAGGAAAGAGCAGCTCCTTCACAGGTTATTGTCATTAACAAACAGTTGTATGTCATAGATTGTGGAAGCGGGGTTGGGCGGCAGTTGGCGTTGGCAGGTTATAATTTGAAAGACCTGAAGGGTGTTTTTATTACTCATCATCACAACGATCATAATTTAGATTACGGCACCATCTTAAATCTTGCAATATCTGCAGGATTAAATTCAAAAATTAATACTTATGGGCCTGTTCCTCTTGCAAAAATGACCGAGCAGTTTCTCGAAATGTTCGAATATACGGATAAACAGACTCCTTTTCCAATGCCAGTACTTAAGGAATTGGTGGTGCCTCATGAAACGACACCTGGTTTAGTGATGGAAGATGAAAATGTTAAAGTATCTTGTGCAAGAGTGATCCATCCGCCCTGTAAAACCCATACGCTTTCAGGTTTGACGCAAAAGATAAATCCATTACTATTTCTGGTGACACTGCTCCTTCATCCGAATTAGTCAAATCTTGCAAAAGGCTCAGATGTTCTCGTCCATGAGGTATACTACAAACCGTTCATCGAAATGTTGTCAGCAAGGCTCCCGCAATACAAAGCTGATTAAGTGGTTTCCTACTTCTCACACAGATGTAGAACAGGCAGGGAAAATTGCTCACGAGGCTGAAGTTAAGACCCTTGTGTTATCCCATATCGTCCCAGGTGATAACCCTAAAGTGACTGATGAAATGTGGTTAGAAGGTGCTAGTAAACATTTCAAAGGTACAAATAATTATGGTAAGGATTTGCTAACAATCTGAAATTAAAATATTATTATATCTGTTTTAGTCGTGTGCTAACCCCACCGCCTCTAAGAATAGGGACATGCTTTTGGCAATCAATGATTATGTGGGTCGGACCAAATAATACACGGATCAAGCAATTCCCTGCAACGAAGAGATATCATCAGACGTTGTGTATGAGGTGGTAGATGGTGTGTCCTCTGGAAGGATTGTTTAGCGGCAGTCGTGCCAGGGTTTAAAAATAATACGATAGAAGACACACACCATGAAACAGGATACCGCAGTTGAGATGAAAAAACCAAAATCATTTGTTGATGACTTCTTAACTGCGATTGCCCGTCAGGGAGCCAGAGACATATTGGCCAAGGCAATAAAAATCAATAATTTCATATCCCAATATATTGGGTTAAAAGACGGCCAAGGAAATCAGAGAATAACACGAAACGGTTCTCTGCCTAAACGAGATATCCAAACAGGGGTGAGCCCTGTTATAGTGAAGGTTCCCCGGGCCTGCAGCTTCCTCGATCAGCCGGTTGAAAACAGTTTGGACAGGAGAATACGAACAGTGGCTAAAAAGAGACCTTTCCGGATGAAAAAATGAGATTCTCAATAACGGGGTTAAATATATGAATGGAGTCGAACAGGAATGATCCGTTGCCTGATGCCATACACAACTTTTTGACAATGATTCCTTCAGAAGCCTTGGGTTTGTTTGCTGAAAATGGGAGGTACAATGGCGATTCAAGCAGATTATATTTTTAAAAATGGAACCATTATAAGTGTCGATGAACAGGATCACATATATCAGGCATTAGCTGTGGCCGGCAAGCAGATTCTGGCTGTCGGTTCTAATGAGGATTTGGATTGTTTTTTATCACCCAATACCAGAGTGATTGATTTAAAAGGCAGGTCATTGACGCCTGGTTTAATAGATCCCCATTGCCATAGTGGCTATTATGGTACCATCCAGATGCAGGTGGACTGTTCTCCACAAAAGGTAGGCTCCATAGAAGAAAATAAAAACTGCTATTAAAAAACGGGCGGATATTACACCTAAGGGGCAGCTCATTTTAGGTGCCAAATATGATAATACCAAACTAAAAGAAAATCGGCATCCCACCCGCTGGGACCTGGATGAGGCAGCACCTGATCATCCTGTTTTTATTGCTCGGACATGCCGCCATATTGCTACTTGCAACAGCAGAGCCTTGGCTCTTTTTGAGATCGATGAAACAACTTCTGATCCTAAGGGCGGGAAAATAGAACGGGATTCAGAGGGTCGGGCAACCGGAGTTTTATATGAACTTGCCCAGGCCCAGTTCCGGCCTTTGTTACACCCCTCTGATATTGATTTGGAAGCGGGGTTGCGAATCATGAACAAAGACGTATTGAGCTTTGGCATCACAACCGTCTGTGATGCGAGTGGCCGTAGTATTCCTGAAATTAAGCTCTATCAAAGAGCCGTAAGAGAAGGATGGAATAAAGTGGCCGTTCACTTCATGGTAAGAACAAGTGGAGCTGCTGCACAATTGGGGGAAATTTTCATAGAGAGTGGATTGATAACCGGTTTTGGGAATGATCGATTGCGTATCGGGTGCTACAAACTTCAAATGGATGGTTCAGGAGGAGGAAAAACAGCAGCCATGCGGGACCCATATCCTGATGATCCGAATAATTTTGGATTATTACATATGACCCAGGAAGAGTTGGATGAAAAAGTGAGAAGGGCGCACCTTGCAGGATATCAGATTGCGATTCATGCCATAGGTGACCGAGCCGTGGAAATGTGTGTCGAGGCATACCAAAAAGCGCTTGAGACCCTTCCTAAAGAAGACCATCGCCATAGGATCGAGCATTGTGGTTTTCTGGATGAGGTTCTGATTCAGAAAATCGCAGATTTAAAATTGGTAATCGTTTTGGGCGTTCCCTTTATGTATCGTCTTGGAGATAGTTATCTTAAAGTTTTGGCGAAAACAGGTTGAATCATGTCTATCCGATGAGAAGCCTTACGAAGGCCGGCGTCAAAACGGCGCTACATTCTGATGCCCCCATGATTGATGTGAATCCATTTCTTGGTATTTATGCTGCAACAACACGAAAGACCGATTTGGGCAATCTGGTGGGTAAAGATGAGGCGGTTTCAATTTTAGATGCCATTCGAGCTTACACTGCCACTGCAGCCTATGCCTGCTTTGTTGATAATCAAAAAGGAGTGATAAAGCCTGGTATGAGGGCAGATCTTACCATCCAGAATAAAAATCTGCTTGCTTTAGAAGCCGAAGATTTGCTCAATGTTAAAGCTGATCTTACCATGATTAATGGTGAAATTGTTTACCAGCGTTCACCTAATGCTTGAGATTCGATTCAACGGATACAAAGTGATCTGGGGTTAGCAGGTAATCGAAAATTTTTTCATTTTCTCCACAGAGTTGCTCGACTGATGCCAAGGCTTTTGCTGCCCTTCCTTATTGAAATAAGATGCTTTTAATGCACTGAATATTTCTTTTGCTTCCGGAGGTAACATGTCATCAGAATTATTGTTGAACATGTTTGAATCGTTGAGGCATGGCTGATTTTCCTTTTCTATTTCATTTTCATCCAGATCATTATTTGGAATTTCAATTATTTTGTATAATTCTAAAATAAGTTTGTCTATCCCCTCCTCTTTGTTATCAAATAATTGATGTAAGACAAGTCTTTCAGTGAAATATTTTAATTGTCTGATGTTGCCGGGCCATTGGTAATTTACTAAATTCTGCATCTGATAAGGGGTTACATTAATTTTTTCTATGGCATGTTTTTGTTTATAGTATTTTAAAAAATATTCAAATAAAAGAGGAATATCTTCTTTTCTTTTTTGCAGGCTTGGTATTGATATACGTAGAACATTTAGCCTAAAAAAAAGATCTTTTCTGAATTTTTTTTTTGCCCACAAGGTGCCAGAGTTCTCTTCCAGATGCCGCGATGATTCTAACGTCAATTGGAACTATTTTTGAAGCTCCGATTCTCATAACCTCTTTTTCCTGCAAAACCCTTAGCAGCTTTTTTTTGAACCAAAAGACTGGTCAAATCGATTTCATCAAGGAAGATTGTCCCACGATGGGCCAGTTCAAAAAATCCTGGTTTTCCCCCTTTTTTTGATCCGGTAAAAGCGCCTTCTTCATAACCAAAAAGTTCACTTTCGAGAAGCTGTTCAGGCAAAGCGCCGCAATTTAAAGAAACAAAGGGCCTGTTCTTACGTTTGCTTAGATTGTGGATGCTTTGTGCTATAAGTTCTTTTCCGGTTCCAGTTTTACCGATTAAAAGAACAGAAGATCCAGTCCTGGCAAATTCACGAGTTTGGTTAATGGTCTCAACCATAACAGGGCTTTGATGAATGATTTCATCAATTGTATAATTAGCTGTAAACCCTTTTGAAAGGTATCTTCTGACCTCGTTTTCCGCTTTTACAATTTTGATTTACTTTTTTGAGCCTTTATGACTGAACCCAATTGAGTCTCATCGATTCTTATCGGTGTGATACTGATCAGGTAAAGGGAGTTATCTAATTTTACGACTTTATCTTTTGTGGGTATATTTTGTCCTATAATTTTTCTAATCTGGCGGTTTTTGATAATTTTTGAGATGGATTTCCCGTTGTAGACGTCTGCATCAAGGCCCAGAAGGGTAGTAGCTATCTTGTTAATAGATGAAATCTTGCCAGATTTATCAATTGCGATGATGGCATCAGATGCAACATCAATTATGGTTTGATATTCTTTTAATGTTGCCCTTTCCTTTCTTACGGAAAGCGCCACGGACTTGGCATTTTGAATCGTGTCAATTATTTCATTTTCAGTGGTGACCCAGTCGCAATATATCATATTATTTGCAATGGCCGCCCTTTTGGTTGCTTTTCCTCCTATGGCGATCTCAAACCCCTGATTCGCTCCTTCTTCAATTGCCTCATAGAGAGATTTTTCATCTTTATAAATGACCTGTTTGATGTCTATGTCTAAGAAATTTTTTATAAAATCAAGCCATTCAATGGGTTCTTCATAGGCAGAGACCAAAATCTTTTTCCTTTTTGGAAGCCTTTTTTATGCTCGTCAAAAGACCCATCGTAGAGTTGGGAAATGATAGAACGGGTATATTAAGATTTTGCCTTAACATGATTGCCGTCCCCCTCCTGCCGATTAATACCTCCACCCCTTTTTTCGAGCAATTTTCCTGCCGGAATAGCATCTTCCAGGCACTTATCAACGCTCGTTATCGTGATGCCCTCAAATTCTTTGATATTTTCTATGCACGATTTAATGGATTCACTTAAAAAGAATACGCCGATACGGATTGGTTTGTCTGACATTATAAATCCTCTGCTAATTAAACACGAATACAATCAACCTTGTAACAAGATCTTTCATCAATGATACAAAATGTCAACTAAAAAGAAACATCTTGATTAGCCAAAATTGTGAATGAGTGGATATGGCCAATTGTTGGCATCGTTTATGGGATTTGCCTGATTGAGAAGGTTTTATTGTCAATTATTGGTTTGTCGTCAGGTCAAGGCGCATTTGATAGCTTTTTGAGTATTTTATACAAATTCGTATAATAGAGAGGTAAGGTCTTCTTATATGGCATGGTTTGTGTTTCTAAAACATTCAGGCATCCGACGAATATTTAGGATAAAGCATTTGTCTGGTCTGTGGAACTTTTAGAGAAAATCGAATGGAGAAAAATTATGAGCTGTGATAGCAAGTTACAAAAATTCTCCCGGGAAATTATAGATGTCATTGTAATAGGCGGTGGTAATGCTGCCCTTTGTGCGGCTATTTCGGCAAGGCGGGCAGGAGCAAAAGTTCTTATTATGGAAAGCTCTCCTCAATATTTTAGAGGGGGTAATAGCCGTCACACAAGAAATTTGCGATATATGCATAATAGTGCAAACGATTACCTGACCGGTCCATATAAAGAAGATGAATTTTTTGAGGATCTTTTGCAGGTAACAGAAGGCCATACCAACGAAGCTCTGGCCCGCTACACAATCCAAATGTCAGAGAATATTGGATCATGGATGGAAAAGAATGGTTGCCGGTTTCAGCCATCCATGAGGGAACCCTTCAGCTTTCAAGGACAAATGCATTTTTCTCGGCGGTGGAAAAGCACTTATGAACGCTTATTATCATACGGCTGATAAGTTGGGCGTAAATATTCTTTATGCAGCGGAAGCAAAAGCAATCAACTTTACGGATGGTAAGTTTTCATCTGTGGAATTTAACTATAATGGTAAAATTTATGAAAATAAAGGAAAAAGCCTTGTTGTTGCCGCTGGTGGGTTCCAAGCAAACATTAAATGGTTGAAAGAGTATTGGGGGCCTGCTGCGGATAATTTTATCATACGAGGGACACCCTATGATAAAGGAAAAATGTTAAAAATCCTTTTTGAGAAAGGGATTCAAGCTGTGGGCGATCCCACCCAGTGTCATTGTGTTGCAATAGATGCAAGGGCACCAAAATATGATGGGGGAATTGTAACAAGACTTGATTGTGTTTCATTTGGTATTGTTGTGAATAAGTTTGCAAAAAGGTTTTATGATGAAGGTGAGAATTTTTGGCCAAAACGGTATGCCATCTGGGGCAGGTTAGTCGCTTCTCAGCCGGATCAAGTTGCATTTTCTATTATTGATTCAAAGTCCATAAGTCTTTTTATACCGTCTGTTTTTCCGCCAATTGAGGCATCATCTATAGAAAAACTGGCAGAAAAACTTGAGATAAACCCTGATGGATTGAAAGCCACTGTGGACAATTTTAACGCGGCAATCGTGCCTGGGGGGACCTTTGATGAAACCAATTTGGATGATTGTGTCACAAAGGGTATAGAACCACCCAAAAGCCATTGGGCAAGGGCTATTGATAAACCGCCCTATTATGCATATCCACTAAAACCGGGAATTACATTCACATATCTGGGTGTTAAGGTGAATAAAAAGGCAAGGGTTTTGATGGAGAATGGTAGACCGGTTGAAAATGTTTTCGCAGCTGGAGAAATAATGGCAGGAAATATTCTTGGAAAAGGTTACATGGCCGGCTTTGGATTAACCATTGGCACCGTTTTTGGCCGAATTGCAGGAAAGGAGGCGGCAAACTATGCACTCAGCAAACCCTATAGATGAAGCAAAACGCGTAATGACGATTTGTAATGCATGTCGTTATTGCGAAGGTTTTTGTGCTGTTTTTCCAGCTATGGAGTTGCGAAGAACATTTTCTGCAGAAGATATGAAATATATGGCAAATCTTTGCCATAATTGCCGAGCCTGCTACTACGCTTGCCAATATGCTCCTCCCCATGAATTTGATCTAAATGTATCAAAGACTTTTTCAGCCCTTCGGCTTGAAACCTATAAAGAGTTTGCAGGTTATGAATTAGTGAAGATTTTTTCAACAAAAATACTGCCTTCATGCTACTGGCATTCCTTTTTAAGCCTTTTTTTTATTTTTTTTCTTGTATTTTCTATAAAAGGGCCGTCCTCATTGTTCTCCATTTATATAGGAGCTAATTCCTTTTATGAAATTCTTCCTTTTGATGTTATGGTCATTTATTTTTCTACTTGCTCTCACACTGCCATTGGTTTTAATAAAAAGAGGGATTTTCAATTTTTTCAAAAATGTCACGGGCATGAGGAGAAAAGATTTTTTCAACTTTGGTGCCCATATACAAGCAATTAAAGATTCAGCATGTCTACGTTATCTTGATGGAAATGGAGAAGGATGCAACTATCCAGATGATAAATTCCGTAAGGGGAGAAAACGGTTTCATCATTTTTCTTGTTTTATGGATTTGCTTTATGTTTTTTCTCGACTATAATAGCATTTATTTATGGTCATTTCTTTCATATTCCAGCGCCATATCCCTTTTTCAGCCTTCCTGTTATTCTGGGAACCATTGGAGGCGTTTCAATTATTTTTGGTTCAGCCGGACTATTTTATCTAAAGAATAATATGGACAGAGATCCATCAGAACCTTCTGTTGAAGGTATGGATAAAGGTTTTACCTTGCTGGTCTTTTTAACCGCGTTATCCGGGTTATTGCTTATGGTGTTCCGAAACACTGCCTTGATGGGAACTTTGCTGGTTTTCCACCTTGCACTTGTTTTAGCATTTTTTTCTTACTTTGCCCTGTGGTAAATTTGTTCATGCCGTCTACACTTATATGGCACTTGTGAAAAATGCTATAGAACAGGAAAACGCGAAAAAGGGAAAATAATGGGTAAAATATTGTAGAAAAATTCTTCATATCCATCTCAGAAAAGGTGAGTATGAACCGGGCAAGGAGATTGGTATAAAAATTGATCAGACCTTGTTCAGGATGCAACGGGGACAATGGCCTTTCTTCAGTTTGAAGCCCTTGGCTTGAGTAAAGTCAAGACAGATATTTCTGTTGTTTACATTGATCATAATACGGTTCAGATCGGGTATGAAAATAATGATGATCATATCTATTTGCAGGACATAGCAAATAAATTTGGAATTGTTTTATTCCAGAGCGGGGAATGGTATCTGCCATCAGGTTCATCTGGAACGATTTGGGGGTGCCGGGAACAACACTCCTTGGAAGTGATTCCCATACAACAACGGGGGGGTGGCATGGGACAAATTGCCATTGGAGCAGGGGGGCTTGACGTTGCCATTGCCATGGGAGGCGGTTGTTTTTATACCCTTTGTCCCAAAGTTTATAAGATAAATTTGACAGGCAAGTTACCTCCCTGGGTTTCGGCAAAGGATGTTGCTTTAAAAATGCTTTCAATATTTTCCACTATGGGGAATGTCGGCGTTGCCATCGAATATGGCGGAGTCGGCGTAAAAAGCCTTTCTGTTCCGCAAAGGGCAACCATAACAAACATGGGCGCTGAAATGGGTGTTACAACATCAGTATTCCCATCTGATCATATTACTCAACAATTTCTAAGAGCACAAAAGAGAGAAGTGGACTGGTGCGAAATAAAAGCGGATGAGGATGCAAACTATGATAAAATTATTGATTTAGATCTTTCAACGCTTGAGCCCATGGTTGCATGTCCTCATTCTCCGGGCAAGGTAAAAACAATAAGGGAAATAGCAGGTACCCGGGTTGATCAGGTTTGTATTGGTTCCTGTACAAATTCATCCTTCAGGGATTTAACCATTGCAGGGCTTATTTTAAAAGATAAAAACATAGCAAAAAATTTAAGTCTTGGTGTTGCACCTGGCTCCAGGCAGGTATTGCAGATGATTCTGCAGAATGGTGCCATGGTCAACATGATTAATGCCGGGGCAAGGTTATTGGAAAGTGCCTGCGGTTTTTGTATAGGCAACCATTTTTCTCCTAAAAGTGCAGGGGTTTCATTGAGAACCTCCAACAGAAATTTTGAAGGAAGAAGTGGTACCGGAGACGCGGAGATTTATCTTGTCAGTCCCGAAATTGCAGCATTATCTGCAATTTTTGGCGAAATCACAAGTCTGATTCAACGGATATAATATGCCCTGATATAGATGAGCCTAACCATTTTATGGTTGATGATTCCATGTTTATTTTTCCAGATATGGATAATCATTATTTTAAAGTTTCGCGAGGTCCGAATATTGGCAATCCGCCTGAAAATGATGTTTTCCCTTTAAATGTAAAAGGTGAAGTTATGCTGAAATTAGGCGGAAATATTACAACGGATCATATTATGCCAGCCGGCCCGAGGCTTAAATACAGAAGTAATATTGAGAAGTATTCCGAGTATGTTTTTGAGCATGTGGATGGAACCTTTTCGTCACGATGTCTTGAAAATAAAAAAAAGGGAATTCATAACATCATTGTGGCAGAAGAAAGTTATGGTCAAGGGTCAAGCCGTGAGCATGCCGCTATTTGTCCAATGTTCCTTTCTGTTAAAATTGTTTTGGTAAAAAGTATCGAAAGAATACATGCTGCAAATCTTGTGAATTTTGGAATACTACCCCTTGTTTTTAAATTTCCCGAGGATTTTAAGAACATAGACGAAAAAGATTGTATGGAAATTGTGAATATAAAAGATACCCTTGAAAACAATCTCAATTTTGAGGTTTTTAATAAAACAAAAAAAATTAATATCCAAGCCGTTTACGATTTATCTGACAGGCAAAAAAAAGTTCTTTTGGCAGGTGGCTTATTAAATTACATTCGCAGGCAATAGGATTTTGTCAGTATGTACATGGAAGAATAATACTACTTTGAGGTTTTTTTTTCATGATTAATTTGGAAGATGCTGGAATTAATATGGTGGTCGGATTTATCGGCATCCATTTTTCTGGGAAGCTGTCTATTTGTGATCCTGTATCGGACGTTTTTTCCAATGGATTGCCATTCTGAAAATTTTCAATTTTTTCTAACACTCTCAATGGTTGACGTTTTTGGTTGGATGTAATTATTCGCAGTGAACAGTATCGGAAATCCTGTCCGATGAGAAAGTGGGGTTTATAAACCGCTTACTCTGCATTGATAGCGAAAATGAAGTTTGAGTCCAAATACCGATAATCAAAAAAATCGGGTGGATAAAGGTAGCGAAATTTTTCCTAAGAGGTCGAAAGTCTCTTGATAAAAAGGCACTAATTGGTTTTAAATTGAGTATTTTTGTTTTTTCCGAACAAGAGTGGATACATCAATCTTAAGAATATTTGAAGCCTCTTTTAAAGTTTTCGTATCATGCAGTACTCTGCGAATGACAGTCTGCTCATAATTATTAACCCATTCCTTGAGGCCATTATTTTCACTCATCTGCTTTGATTTTATTGCAATTGTTGAAAGCTGGTCATCTGAATTGCTGCCTAAAATATTCACCAACAGTCAAAAGATCGTCAATTCCAATTCTATCTTTTCTGTGAATACAACAAGTTTTTCCGTAATATTTTTTAGTTCTCTAATATTCCCCGGCCAAGAGTGTTGAAGAAAGACATTGAGTAAATTTAGCGAGAGATATGAGTTTTTTTCATATTTTTCATTGGCTTCATTCAAGATTGCTCCTATTAGATAGGGAATATCTTCAATCCGTTCCCTTAATGGTGGTATTTTTTATTGTAATAAAACTTATTCTGTAGTAGAGGTCCAAGCGGAACTTATTATTTTTTTATCATAGTTGAGAGATCCGCGTTGGTTGCAAATACAAACTTTGCCGTAATATTGATTCGCTTATGACCGCCTATTCTTATAATCTCTTTGTTTTGCAGTACTCCCAAAAGCTTGGTTTGCATTCGGTATGGAAGCTCTCCAATTTCATCCAAAAAAGAGTCCCGTCGTTAGCCAGCTCGATTAATCCTTTTTTTCCCTTTTCAGAAGCCCCGGTAAATGAACCTTTTTCATAACCAAATAGCTCTGATTCCAGCAAATTTTCAGGAATGGCACCACAATTTACTCTTATGAATGGGTGGCCTGAGCCTTCTTTATGAAAATGTTCATGCATAATCTGTGCGAAATAATCTTTACCGGTGCCAGTCTCTCCAGTTATTAAAACCGGAAGGTTAGGATTTGTCAGTATGTCTATCTTACTGAGCACATAGAACATTTTTTTTGACTTTGACAAGAATTTGTTTGAAGGAAATGGGTAAGTTTTATTGCTTTTGGAATCAATTGCTTTCTGTTTAGTTACAAGTTCAGTTATATTTCTTTGCCACACAT
>LQAG01000248.1_pt1 | contig 19586 bp, 27 predicted proteins | sample 1535801 | NCBI WGS metagenome assembly LQAG01 (sample SAMN04331584, study PRJNA305678) | bioreactor metagenome | isolation source: bioreactor_3 inoculated with Wadden Sea sediment 1st replicate of a... | place: Germany:Bremen | reverse complement strand
AAGACCGATTCCGGAACTGCTATTTTGTGACCCGGACCAATCTGATTTTTCAATGCGGTAAACAGCACGTTTCTGCTGATGGGTTTGAGAATATAGTCGTTAATCCCTGCTTCCAGGCAGGCTTTCCAGTTATCAGCCTTGGCATGGGCGCTCATGGCGATGATAGGCAGCCGGGTTCTGGAAACTGCTGCCGAATGATGCGGGACGCTTCAATGCCGTCCAGATGCGGCATCTGAATATCGATTAACATAGCCGCATACTCTCTTTTCTGGACTTTTTCAATGGCTTCCAGACCATTTCGTGCCGTCTCCACTGACACGCCTGCCATACAGAGCATCTCCGAACCGATTTTAAGGTTGATGGGATTGTCTTCCACCAGAAGAATCCAGGTGTTTGAAAAAGAAGTAATGTTGTTTTCCCAGCCCGATGATGAGATCCAGTTTTCAGGGGATGACCAAACGTATGCTGCAACATCTCTCTTAAAGTAGACTGCTTGACCGGTTTGGTCATGGACTGGGCAATACCTAGTTGATCGGCGCAATCCAGATCGTCATTCCGGCCCATCCGGGTCAGGGCAATGGCTTGCTCAACCGATTCAACCATAGCTTTCAGACGGTGGGAAAACTCAGGTTCCCTGATATCCGGCAGCCCCATATCCATTATCGCCAGAGAATATGCCCCACCCGGGGCGCTTCGGATATGAGATCCGCAGCTCTTGAGGCAGAACCGCAGGCAGTCACCTGACATCCCCATGATTTCAGCAGTTGAGCCAGGGCTCGCCGGCCGGACCGGTTTTTCATGGCAACCAGGGCACGGCAGGATTCCAAAACCCTGGATGTCTGTGTCCGGTTTTTTCGTAATTTCCGGTGTATGTCAACGGGACGTTGAAATAAAAGGTACTGCCCTGCCCCGGGTCGCTGTCTACACCGATAGAGCCGTTCATCATTTCGACGATCTGCCGGCAGATGGCCAGTCCCAGACCGGTACCCCCATATTCACGCGTTGCGGCCCCGTTTATCTGGGTAAAGGATTCGAACAGGCGGTCGAAATGCTCCGGGGCAATGCCGATACCTGTGTCTGTTACCCGGAATCCCAGCTCAATTTTCGAATTGTCCCGACGAACCGGTTCCACCCGGATGATGATTTCGCCCTGATGGGTAAACTTGAGGGCATTGGAGGTCAGGTTGATGAGCACCTGACGTAGGCGCATGGGATCCGCGATCACCTGTTCCGGCACGTTTGGATCGATATCTACGATTAGTTCCAGATTCTTTCGGGTGATCATCTCCAGAAAATATCAGACACCTCTTCCACGACATCCCGGATATCAAGGGAACTTCCTGGAACTCCAGTTTTCCGGCTTCAATTTTCGAAAATCCAGAATATCGTTGATCAGCCCCAGCAGAGAAAAAGCCGAACTTCGAATGATTTCAAGGTATTCAGTCTGCTGCCGGGAAAGATCATCCGCCATGATCAGGTCACAGGTACCCACAATGCCGTTCATGGGATTACGGATCTCATGGCTGATCACCGCAAGAAATTCGCTTTTGGCTTTTGTTGGCTTTTTCTGCCTCTTTTCTGGCGGCCTCCACCTGTTTGATGGCGCTGGACAGCCGGGCCGCGTTTTCCTCCTGAATTTTTTTTTGCCAGGTTCAGGGCACGGGCTTTCTCCCTGAGCTTATGTTCGGCTTTTTTTTAACGCCTCTTCCGCTTCCATCTCTTTGGTTACAAGCGTGAGACACCCGGATGAGACATGAATCCGATCCTGTTTAAATGCCGTGACCGTTGCCTGGTCCTTAAGCCAGATTACCGCGCCGCTTGAAAGCTGCAATTTGTAGATGGCCTCCACACGGCCTTTTTTTCGCCTGTTCCCGAAGCCCTTTTCGAAAGCCCGTCAGCTCGGATCGCCTCAATGTCTGTTGATTGACCCGGGTATGACTGTCTCCCTGGTAATCATAGACCCGCCGTTCGATAATGCGTTGTCGGAAAACGTCTGCCAGCTTGTCTGCCGGACAGCCCATTAGTTCGATGAACTGCCTGCCGGCAAATTCGTACCACATGGCATTTTCATGCTCCTGCCAGGCGGAAACATAGGGGATGACCGGTATGGCAGTGCTGTCAAACGCGGTCAGCTGACGGATATCCTCTGTAACATGCTTTTTCAGGGACTGACTATAATTTCCATGCAGTATTTTCCTGGATAATCCCCGTTTTCCATTATTTATTATCTTTCTTTTGACAGATCCCCGTTCGCATTTCAGAACTTATGACCGGCTCAGTTGCAAATCAATTTTATTTATGATGTCACGGCCCACAAACGGCTTGATAATATAATCCACGCCACCGCATTTGAAACATTTTTTTTTCTGACCCGGTTGGTCCGCAGCTGAGATAAAGACCACCGGAATATTCTTGGTTTCAGGCTCGGCCTTCAGTCTCCGACAAACCTCAAACCCATCCATCTGCGGCATGACAATATCCAGAAGGATCAGATCCGGGCGGCGTTTTTTCGCAAATTGAATCGCATCTTTGCCGTTAAGGCTGACCCCGATCTTGTAATCGGCTTTCAGGATCTGGACCAGTACGTCGATATTGGTCTTGGTATCATCCACGATCAAAACGGTTTTCATACCAGGATTCCTCTGTTACCGCCGGCAGACATATTATCAGCTTCGTTCCATGATGTTTCCTTGAATCGACCGCCACCTCCCCCCCGTGGCGGTGCACGATCGCCCGGGCCATCGCCAGGCTCAGCCCGACCCCGTTCTTTATCCCTACGGATTTTGAAGAATAATAGGGATCAAATATCTGGCACAGCGATTCGTCATCCATACCCCGGCCATTGTCCTGGATGACCGCCTGCACATATCGGCCGGAGTCCAGGTGAATCCCGGGTAACGACTCGTTTTCAAGCGGGCCGGTATCAATGGAACGGTTCCGCAGGGTAACAGTAATCAGTCCGTCCTTTTTCTTCGCCAACGCTTCACAGGCATTGACCAGAACATGCTCGATGGCCCGGTCCATCAACCGGGTATCCACCCGGCACGGCCATAGCCCCCTGGGCATGTCCACCCGGTAACGGATATCGCTGCCCTCCAGCAAGGCCCGGACCACCCTGGCAACCACCCGGGTGAACAAGGAATTTTTTTCTAAAGGGCCATCCTGACCGGACAACAGGGAAATATCCCGGTTCAATGCCAAAGCCCTGCGGCTGATTTTCAGGGCATTGGCCAGAAACCGGTCCCTGTCCTGGGAACTCGCCGATGTCCTGGTCGACAGTTGAAGGTAATCTGCGATTCCGGTCAACAGGTTGTCCAGATCATGAGAAACCCCTTTTGAAAAGGACCGGATCACATCTTTTTCTCTGAACGCCACCCGGCGTTTCTGCGCCAGAATCCGAGCCGTTATGTCCGTAGTAATGCCGTCAACCCGGTATAAGGCATCGGCTTGATTTCTGCAGGGAATTCCGGTTTTTCAAGAAACCAGACAATGCGGTTGTCCCGACATTCAAATCGATAAGCAATGTCTAAGGGGACATGCTCCTTAAACAACCGTTTGAATGCCATTCGTACCTTTTTTCATCTGCAGAATGAACCCGGCTCAGCCATCCGCTTTTACCCATCTGCTGGATGCGGCTGACAGAAAACCCGGTCAACCGCTCCACCGCCGGGCTGATATACGTAAAATTTCCTCTCTCATCCAGGGTCCACACGGTCCCGGGACATTGTCCAATATCCGGGTAACAAACCGTTCCTGACCTGATGACTCGACCATCCAGAAGGGCTGTACAACCGTATCCGATTCCCTGTGACGAGCAGTGCCTGACACTGTACTGCCATGCTGCTGGTGTTTTCTGAATCGGGAGGCGATGCCGCCAGAATCGTATCAATGGTTTTCAAGAGCTTGGCCGGATCTGCCGGTTTTCTGATCACAGCACAGGCGCCCACTTTTCGGGCCTGTTGCCGGATATGTTTTTCGTCCCGGGCCGAGGAATAAAACACAAGGGGGATATACCTGAGCGCCTCATCCAGCTGGCATAACCGGCAGAATTGAAAACCATCCATTTCAGGCATCTGGATATCGGAAATGATCAGATCACACGAATGATCCTGAAGCAGAACCAGGGCTTTTTCAGCACTCAGGGCCGGAAGAACGCGATACCCGTTTCGGGTCAACAGCACTTCAAGGACTTTGAGATTGACCTTGATGTCATCAACAATGAGTATCGTTTTCATCAGATCCTGAATGGGTGCTCAGTAAACCAGGCCTGCCAAACCGGTTTCATGGAAGGCATCTCAACAAATCATTTAATCAATTCTTACATCTTTCTCAACTCAGGCATGCCTTTTAATAATTTTAAAAAACACTATCAAAAAATACGGACCAAAGTCAAATAATAAATCATGGAGAAGCGTATCACACGGATCTTCTGAAAAACCATATTCGCCGGAAAATTGAAAACGTCAGACGAACATAGGCTTTCGAAAGCATGCATAAGATGCCTGTAATTGAACCGCCACAATTGATGGTCGAATCGTCCATATGGCACAAAAATTGCTGAGAAAATGCACAGGACATTAAGCCTGATTTTCATGGCTCAGTTGAAATCAACACCAACACAGGGAGTAAAAAAATGAACAAATTGCTTTATGCCGGCCTGGTAGCATTGATGACCATGTTGTTTTCATTCAGTGCCACAGCGGCCACAATGGATGTTAGCTATGGGAACACCAAAGGGGTGTCTTATGACTATGTCAGCCCATATACCGGTGCCACAAAATCCGGCGGAACTTCTGCAGAATTCAGCATCACATTGAATGGTGGGGTTGACTGGGATGATTTTTTCACCATTGCCTATTGTGTGGATCTTGACCATACGATCTCGAACGGGTCATACGAGGTGACACTCAATCCGGTTACTCTTGGTAGCGACTACCTTCATGCCGCCTGGCTGATGGATACATGGTCCGGTGATGCTTCCGGGAATGCAGAAAAAGTCGCCGGGCTGCAGCTGGCCGTCTGGGATGCAATCTATGCTAACGATAACTTTACCAACACAACCGGCGGCGCCATCGGCGGCTATTACTCACATTACTATCAGGATGCGCTTTCAAATGACGACATGTGGGCTTCTCTGGGATACCAGTATGCCGTCACCACATACGGCGAAGGCATCAATGCCCAGCAACTTCTTGTCCAACTGGATCAGGTCAACCCGGTTCCGGAACCCGCAACTATGCTGTTGCTGGGAATGGGGATTGCCGGCATAGGAGCGGTCGGCAGGAAACGGTTTAGAAAAAGGCAACAGTAAGGAGCCATGAAACGAATTTTTTCCCGGATTTTCAACATAATGGCAGCTACGACAATAAAAAAGATGACAATTGCGAAGAATGGAATTATAATTATGTCAACATCAAATCAAAATGCACCACCCTCAACATTGAGGAGAAATCAAAATGAAACAAATAGTTATTTTTATGATGTTGATTGTTTTCTGGAGTTCAGGCGCTGTTTACGCCAGCACCTGGACGATTCAAGACAATTATATTGGCGGGACCATTCTAGAAAAAACCGAAGACAAAGGATGGGTTCAAAACGATGGCGATGTGATCTCCCTGTCTGATGAAGTCAAGTACTTTAACATAGACTTCATGACCATTGCCATTGCAACCAATGGCGATGTGACTGTCGAGATCCAGACCGGTTATACTGACGGACGTCGGGGTACCAATTACGGGGACCTGTTTGTGAGCACTGACGGATGGAATCCTTACGGTGACGCAGGCGCTGGATATCCTGATGACAGATTGGTTTGGTGAGACTTGGGAATACGCTCTGGACACCTCATCCAGTAACATCTATTCAGTCAATCCGGACCATATCCAACTGGCCAATGACGTCATGACAACCCCTGCATACCACTACCGGAACAATCAGGAGGTTCTCTATAATCCTGACGTCAATGAAGGCTCCCAGGGATCATTTGCCTTTTCCCATGCCGGGAGTCTGATCAGCTATTCTTTCAATCTGTCGTCCTTCGGCCTGAGCTGGGAAGATGAACTGGACCTGGGATTTCACTGGGCCATGACCTGTGGCAATGACGTGATACAGGGTGGCATTCACAAAGCAGCCGTTCCGGAACCCGGAACCATGCTGCTTTTGGGCCTGGGTATTGCCGGCTTGGGAGCAGCAGGAAGGAAACGTGTGATCAAACGTTAAGAAGGCAGAGGCTCATAAATTTTTGACCCCATGTGTCACATTTTTTGGCATTTTTTGACAAATCTTGTTACACATATACACAAATTAAAAAAAAGGGGGGGATTAATGAAACCGTTATTTTTAAAAATATTCATATATTTTTGTACTTTGTTTTTATTGGCAGGGGTCAGTACGGCCTCCCCGATTTTCGTGGGAGATTCTTCATCCTTGACAGGCCAATCAAGCCATCAAGATACTTCAGACAATGTCAATATCCTGGTCGATTTTTATAATGCAACCAAGGACCCTGATCTGCCCGGTAACCTGACTCTTCTGGGAAAATGGGATGTCGGCAGTGGCTGGGATGAAGGGACCAACCCGGGGTTCACAGGCAGCTTCATTGATGGCAGCACATCGGGAGACTGGTTCGCCAATGAGGCTGGCTGGCTTCGGATCCTATCTATTACAGCCTTAAGGCATCCACTCACTTTGCCCTGTATTACGCCAATGGAGAGACCAGTGGAAACTGGGAGATCAATTTCACCAATAATGGCGGAAAGACTCCCGATTTGTCTCACATCTCTTTCTGGACGGCTGAATCGAATACAACCAACCAGGTGCCTGAACCCGGCACTCTGGCCCTTGTGGGATTAGGACTTGCCACCATTGCGGGATACCGGCGAAAACGGCACACCCGATAGCTTTTGTGTCGGCGTTTTTTTTCCGGTGAGTGGCACTACGCCATTCACCGGATTTTTATTTACAATTGACAAAACCAAATCTTTCCTATAAAAAATCAAAATTCTCATATATTGAAAAACTGAATATAACCTGAAGATTCGATTATAATACCATCGTACCACCAAATTAGCTGAACCCATAAAAATGGAACACCCGGTTGGCAGACAGTTGAGTACTTTGGCCCAACAGAAGGTGTCGCCTTTTGGGTAACATTTATTCATGAAGGATGATGTAACATGATCAGAGATTTAGAGCGGGTAAGAAATATCGGCATCAGCGCTCATATAGATTCCGGCAAAACCACCCTCACCGAACGGGTCCTGTTCTACACGGACCGCATTCACAAAATTAATGAAGTCCGGGGGAAAGACGGAACCGGCGCCATCATGGATTCCATGGAACTGGAAAGAGAGCGGGGCATCACCATTGCGTCCGCGGCCACGTATTGTGAATGGAAAAACACAATATCAATATCATCGACACCCCGGGCCATGTGGATTTCACTGTGGAGGTGGAACGGTCTTTGCGGGTGCTGGACGGAGTGGTTCTCATTCTGTGCTCCGTTGCCGGGGTTCAGTCCCAGTCCATCACGGTGGACCAGCAGATGAAACGGTATGAAGTGCCATGTATCGCCTTTGTAAACAAATGCGACCGGTCCGGTGCCAACCCGGCCAAGGTGACCGGACAGCTGAAAACCAAGCTGGGGCACAACTCCGTGATGATGCAGCTGCCCATCGGACTGGAGGACAAGCATGAAGGGGTCATCGACCTGGTGGCCATGAAAGCCTATTTTTTTGAAGGGGATAGCGGCGAACGGGTCGCAGTCAAAGACATTCCGGAAGACATGATGGCACAGGCCCTGGAAGCCAGAGAAACAATGATCGATGCGGCCTCCCTGTTCTCGGAAGAACTCACCGATGCCGTTCTTGAAGAATCCGACATCCATGAAGACATGATCAAAAAAGCCGTGAGAACCGGGGTGATGTCCAGACAGCTCACACCTGTGTTCCTGGGCTCTGCCTACAAGAACAAGGCGATCCAGCCTCTGCTGGATGCGGTGATCGATTACCTGCCCTCCCCCCTGGATATTCAAAACGAAGCCATTGATCTGAACAACAATGAAGAAAGCGTGATTCTGGAAAGCAAGTTTGACAAACCCACCGTGGCTCTGGCGTTCAAACTGGAAGACGGCCAGTACGGCCAATTGACTTATATCCGGGTGTACCAGGGGTGTATCACCAAGGGTGACGCCCTGGTGAACAGCCGGGACGGAAAAAAATAAAAGCCGGCCGGCTCATCCGCATGCATTCCTCCCAGATGGAAGACGTGGATGAAATTCCTGCCGGTCATATCGGCGCCATGTTCGGGATCGACTGTGCCTCAGGAGATACCTTTGTCTCTCCCGCCATAAACTATTCCATGCTGGCCATGCACGTGATGGAACCGGTCATTTCCCTTTCCATCGTTCCCAAGGACAACAAAGCCCAGATCAACATGTCCAAAGCCCTGAACCGCTTCACCAAGGAAGATCCCACCTTCAAGACTTATGTGGACCACGAAACCGGGGAAACCATCATTCAGGGCATGGGTGAACTTCACCTGGAAGTGTATGTGGAACGTATGAAGCGGGAATACAAAGCGGAAGTGGCCACCGGGGCACCCCGGGTCGCCTACCGGGAAACCATCACCCAGAAAGCATTGTTCAACTATACCCACAAAAAACAGACCGGTGGCGCGGGTCAGTACGGTCGTGTGGCCGGATTTCTGGAACCCTGTGACGAAGACTTTGAATTTGTCAACAAGATAACCGGGGGCCGGATTCCCACCCAGTATATCCCTGCCTGTGAAAAAGGCTTTGCCGATTGCATGGCCAAAGGTCCCAAACTGGAATTCCCAGTCACCGGTGTCCGGGTGACCATTGATGACGGCGCGTTCCATGCGGTGGACTCCTCTGAAATGGCATTCCAGGCAGCTGCCCGGGGCGCGTTTCTGGAAGGGTATATGAAAGCCAGCCCGGTAATCAAGGAACCGATCATGAAAGTCGTCATCGAGACCCCCAATGAATTCCAGGGGTCGTGCATGGGGCTGATCAACCAGCGCCGGGGAATCATCCAGGGTTCCCAGGAAGAAGGGGTCATGTCTGTGATAGAAAGTCAGGTGCCGTTGTCAGAAATGTTCGGTTTTTCGACTGTTCTCCGGTCCGCCACCCAGGGAAAAGCCCAGTTCACCATGGAATTTTCTTCCTACAAACAGGTCCCCCAGTCCATTGCCGACGAGATCATCAAAAAGAAACAGGAAGAAAAGAAAGCCTAAGACGCCACATCAAGGAGAGGGAATATGTTAAAAAAAGATCTCAATCTCAGAAGTCCCATTGAAAAAATCATGGGCATTGACAATATTGCGCAAACCCGATTCGGGGCAGTGCTTTCCAGAGCCGGCGTGGGCAAAACCCGTTTTCTGGTCCAGATTGCCCTGACCCGGCTGCTGCAAGACCAAAAATCGTTCATGTCAGTCTCGACGATTCCATTGGAAAAATCAATCTGCGCTACAATGAAGGCTATACCAACCTGGTGGACAGTATCGGGTATGTCGATCCTCAGAAAGCGCTCCGGTTATGGGATGATATCAGTCTCAACAAAGTAGGCATCAGTTATAATGATGCCACTTTTGATACTGAAAAACTTCGGGATTACCTGAAGAGTTTCAAAAAGCGAGCCTGCCCATACCGGCGATGATGGTCATCGACGGCCTTAATTTTGATGAAGATATCACACAAATCCTTGAGAATTTACAGGCGTTGAACCAGGAATTTTCCACGGCCTTCTGGTTCGCCATGCAGACCCACCGGGATGAAGCCCCGGCTGAAGGCGGTTACCCGGTTCAGCTTGAAACCCGGAAAGAGATATTTGACAAGGCCCTGTTCCTCAAACCCGTCAACAACAAGATCCAGGCCGTGGTTCTCAAGGACGGCAACCGGACCGATCAGGCTTTTATGCTGGATCCGGCCACCATGATGCTGGTGGAAGAAGAGATCTGATTTTCACCTCATTCGGCTTATTCAACAGGGATGCTTCGGAGGACACACAAATCCTGCCTACCGGCCATCCCCTGTTTTTTTGATCTGTCAAGCCCACTGCCGGATATAATTTTCGATAGCCTGATATACCCGTTTCACCCCATCCCCGATCAGAATTCCATGCCGGTCATAATCAAACAGATAGTATTCCTTGACATGTGATCCCAGTTGACGGAACAGTTTTCGCTTCCCCTGGGATTCACCACCGGATCATTCCTGGATTGAACCACCAGAACCGGTTTGTCAATCTGCCCCAGCTTGCCTGCCAGCTGTTCCATGAGCTTTTCCAGCTGGTGAACCCCGGCAACGGGATTTCGCCGGTAATTGATCTGGGGATTTTCAGGATGATTGTCGATAAACTCTCTGGCCATGCCGGCCAGGTGAATTCGCCGTATCATGGCGTTCCATGTATTGATGGCCGGCACAAAATGGGCACCCAGATCCTGAAGCCGCATGGGGGGAGCCACCGCAAAAACCGCCTCATAATCCCTGACACGGGTGGCCATTTCCAGGCCAGGCCGGCTCCGGTGGAGAACCCGCCGATAAACCGCTTGGCGCAGGAATGGCGCAAGGCCACATAGGCTTCTTCCACAGATTCGATCCACTGCTCATACCGGGTCTGGGCCAGGTCATCAGGAGAAGTGCCGTGGCCCTTGAGCCGGGGCACATGAACTGTGAATCCCCTGGCAAACAGATAGCGGGCGAAAAACTTCATCTCTTCCGGCGCAGCCATGTACCCATGGATCAGCAGTACGCCGGGATTGTCCAAAGACCGGTTCAAAACAGGGGCCGGCCAATTCGTTTTTTTTGGATTCATCCGGTCTGAAATACGCGGCATAATCGGCGGTAAAATCCACATTCATTTTTTCTATGATCCGGGATCTGACCCGCTCCCGAATCTGGCGCCAGGGTTTCTGGGCAATTTTTTTTAGGCAAATTTGGGCTGATTCCACCGGCTCCACTTCATTGGCCATGACCAGGATGGGATTTTCCATGCGGACAGCATGAAATTCCGAAACCTTGTAAAACCGGGTCTGATCTTTGAAAAACCGTTCGCCGTCCATAGAAATCACATCGGTTTTCTCTGCCAACGCCAGGAAATCGGATATCCGGTCGAACCGGTCATCCACCAGCAGGTGAATCTGATTCTCCATGAACAGGTCCACCACATGACAGAGCCGGTTCAGCACCAGGCAGGTGATGGAGTAATAAACCTTACAGGCGAATTCATACCGGTCAATCCCTTCTCTCTTGTATGGATAATGTTTGAGAATAGAGGCCATAACATGGTCATAGTTGAGGGTGGTCAGCCCGTATACCTGAGACATGTAGGTCTGCATGACCGATACGGCGATCCGTCTTGAAATCTGTCTGGACTCCGGATCTTCGAACGGTCGTATCCGTCGTTTCACCGCCAGCATACTTTCGATATAAGGATGATGAAGATACGGCGCCATATCGATGGGCGGGCCGAACCGGATGGTGATATCCACTCCGGTGAACAGCATAGCCCTTCGGTCATGAGTTCATCCATCACCGATGGGTGGGTTTTCTGACCAGAAGACCGGCCAGAGAACTTAGAATATTGTCCCGGGGATTGGCCGGATAATAGGTGATATTCACCGGCACGATATGGGTGGGCAGGCCTAAGATCTCGTCGATGTTCTGCAGATCCAATTCTGCAGTCAACCGGTCGAATTCCGGGCGTTAAAGCTTCAGGCGGCGCAGACGTTCTCTGAAAAGGCGCACCGGAGCGCCACCACTGCCGCTCCGGTATGGGGCCGTAACTCCTCTTTGCCATTCATAAGAACAAACCGGCCGTCCTTGACCAGCTTCTTGTTTTTCACCATCATGCCTTCCGGAAAAATGAGCCAGTGGGAATCTCCGGAAAGCAGGGGTTTCAACAGCAGATCGTCCCGGTCCGGAGCATCCGTGGACACCGCCCCCAACCGCCTGAGAAGTCCTTCCAGCAGCGGCACATCGAACAGCTCCCGGGCAGCCAGGGACCAGACCTGTTTGCCGGTAATGGTATAGATATGATGGGGCAGAAAAACCGTCTCAATCCGTGTAAAATGATTGGCGCAAAACACCACGGAACCTTTGGGGATGTTTTCCGCTCCCTGGATGGTGATTCTGGCCCTGGAAAACCCGGAAAGCGTTTTCAGCGTATACGAGGACAGTTTGAATGCAAACCGGTTCATAGAAGCCTTTATTCATAAAATCGTTGCCTGGTTCAGACCGGGTGTGTTGAATTTTCAGCCGGTTGGTGATACAACACGCATGACGACAAAAACCCGGACCTGACATGATTTTTTTGACAATCTGTCAGGATTATAATATGGAACCCCACCATGTTGTCAAAAACATTTTTAAACGGAGGCCTGATTTGTACTCTAAAATCGTTGTCTTGACATTTCCTCCCAGTATTGCCCAGAAACCCATTGTCTGCCAGCTGGTAAAAAAATTCGACCTGTTGTTCAACATTTTGAGAGCTGAAGTTTCCAGCCAGAAACAAGGCTCCCTGGTGATGGAAATAACCGCGGCTTCCCGGCCCGACTTCAACAAAGGAATCCAGTTTCTCAAACAACAGGGGGTTCAGGTGTCCACGCCGGAACACCAGATCTATAAAGACGATCAGATCTGCACCCACTGCGGGGCCTGCACCGCCGTCTGTCCCACGGGAGCCCTGTATATTCAGCGGCCGTCCATGGAAGTGGCGTTTGACAAGGAAAAATGCTCGGTGTGTGAACTGTGTATCGTGACCTGTCCTTCCCGGGCCATGGGGCTGTTTACCAAAGATCCGGAACCTGTGGCCTGATGCCTGACCCTGCCATCGGTGTCGCTGTCAGCGGCGGGGTGGACTCCCTGATGTCCGCCTTTCTGCTCAAACGGCAATACAAAAAAGTCTTCGGCCTGCATTTCACCACAGGCCATGAGCTGCACAAACCGGATATCATGCGCCTCAAGGACCAGCTGAACATGGACATTTTCACCCTGGACCTGTCGGTGCCGTTTGAAACCGACGTGATCCAGTACTTTGTATCCACCTACAGACAGGGCAAAACCCCGAATCCCTGCATGATTTGCAACCAGAAAATCAAGTTTGGGGTGCTGCTGGAACAGGCAAAAACTGGGAGCGGATTTTTTGGCTACCGGCCATTATGCCACCATTGTCAATGACCTGACACAAAAGGAATCCGGCAGGCCGTTTCCCCGGATTGAAAAAGCAGCGGACACGGCTAAGGACCAGTCCTATTTTCTGGCCCGCCTGTCCCGAAAACAGCTGGCCAGAATCCTGTGTCCTTTGGCAGGAATTACCAAGGACCAGGTCAAGGTCCTGGCAGCCGAGCATCATCTGGTGCCGGTCACGGGCAAGGAAAGCCAGGATATCTGTTTCATCCATGACAGAAATCTGGCGGATTTTTTCTCTGAACGAATCGGAGCAATATCCCGGCCCGGACCCATCATCGATAGTCACGGCCGGCAGGTGGGAACCCACACCGGGGTCCATGCGTTACCGTGGGGCAGCGCCGGGGCATCAACTGCCCGGCGTCCGAACCCTATTATGTGAGACGGATCGAGCCGGCAACCCGCACCCTTCACGTGTGTTTCAAAAAAGATCTGGCACAGCAGGAGATGGCCGTGGATCATATCGTCTGGCACGACACCCGGTCTGACCCGGTAGAACAGGTCTCGGTCAAAATCCGGTACCGCCACAAAGAAGCGGAGGCCACACTGACCCGCCAGGGAAGCGCCGGGGGCCGGGTGACCTTCCACCAGCCTCAGTATGCCGTGACTCCGGGGCAGGCCGCCGTGTTCTACAGCGGGTCGAAAGTGCTGGGATCGGCGATTATCCAATGAAATCATTTATATCAAAACCTTGGGGTGCAAGGTCAACCAGTACGAATCCGACGGAATTGCCGCCGGAGCTGGAGCAACACGGCCTGATCCGGTCAAAAAAAGGCCGATCCGGTCACGTATGCATCGTCAACACCTGTGCCGTGACTTCAAAGGCAGCCATGCAGTCCCGTCAGGCAGTGCGCAAACTGATGCGGGAAAATCCTGAAGCCAGAATTATCGTGACCGGATGCCATGCCCAGACAGATCCGGATATCTTTCGCCAGATCAGCCGCACCCTCGAACTGGTCTGCCATCAGGACAAAACCCGTCTGGCAGAACATATCGCCACAGATTCCTTTTCGGTTCCAATAAGCTTCAAACCTGCGGACCACTCTGCTGAAAACCGGTTTCACTGCTTTGCGCAGCCGGTTTCCGGCGATATGACCCGCACGTACCTGAAAATCCAGGACGGATGCGATGCGTTCTGCACCTACTGCATCGTCCCCCATGCCCGAGGCTCTTCAGTGAGCATGGCGCCAGACATAGTGATGCACCATCTAAAAACTCTGGGGAATGCAGGGTTCAAAGAGGTAATTCTCACCGGAATCCATGCCGGCCGGTACGGCCGTGATCTGAGCCCGCCCACCACGCTTCTGGCACTGCTGGAAATGATTCAGAACAAAAACCGGTGCACAGGATACGGCTGTCCTCCATCGAACCCAATGAAATCGATGAACGACTGGCAGACATGGCCGGCCCGGACGGCATAGTGTGCGATCATTTTCATGTGCCGCTCCAATCCGGTGACAATACGGTTCTGGGAAAAATGAAACGCCCGTACACTGCTGAACGGTTCAAAGAAATCATCTCCCGTCTTCATGAAAAACAGCCGTTTGCCGGCATCGGCGTGGACACCCTGATCGGATTTCCCACGGAAACCGATGCCCAGTTTGAGAACACCTTTCAATTGATCGAACAGCTGCCGGTATCATACCTGCATGTATTTCCGTTTTCCCCAAGAAAAGGGACCCCGGCCTTTTCCTTTAAACCACGGGTTGCGGATGCGGTGATCACTGAGCGATGCCGGCGGATGCGGGACTTGAGCCGCCGGAAGCAAGCCACATTTATCCAGGCCAACCAGGGACGGTGCCTGGAAGCGGTGGTGCAGAACCGGACCGACGTCCGCACCGGCAGGATGGTGGCAATGACCCGAAATTATTTGACCCTGTATCTGAAAAAAGATCCCTCTCTCAAAGGATGTGTGGCAAACGTGACCTATGACCGGTGGGACAAAAACCTCAACATTTCTGGAGAACTGTATCATGGAAACCGTTTATAAAGATTTGGCCCGTCATTTGGACAACACACCGGGCGGCTTTCCCGCCACGGAATCCGGCGTGGAACTGCGCATTCTCAGCCAGTTGTTCACCCCAGATGAAGCCGAACTGGCTCTGTGTCTGGTGATGATGCCGGAACCTGTGGAGGCCGTTGCCAAACGGGCACAAAAATCCGCTCAAGGGATTCTGCCCACGCTCAAAGAGATGGGGGAAAAAGGATTGATCCTGCACATCAAAAATCGAACGGGGACACGTTCATGCTCCTGCAGTTCGTAGTGGGGATCTGGGAATACCAGGTGAACCGGCTGACCCAACAGCTGATCAAAGATTTCAACGAATACGTTCCGTATCTGATGAAATCCCAGGAAACGCATAAAACCCAGCAGCTCCGGGTGGTGCCGGTGGAAAATCCATCAATACCCAGCTCAACATCATGGACCATGAACACCTGGAAAACCTGGTGAGAAGCCAGTCCAAAATTCTGGTGGCCCCTGTATCTGCCGGCGGGAGCACACCATGGTGGGCAAGGGTGCGGCAAATGGAAGAGGCCTGCCTGATCTTCGGGGGCGGAGCTTATATCTATGAAAGCCGGGGTATCGGCCGGACCATCACCGCTGATGAGGCCATGGACATTGTGCGAAAAGGCGCGGCCCAGGGACTGGTGGCCCAGCCCTCTAATTCAGTGAAACCCATGAACATCTGCCTGTGCTGCGACTGCTGCTGCCAGATTTTAAGCAATATCAAAAAAATCCGGCCCCGGCCCGGATCGTGAATTCCAATTTTCAGGCCGAAGTGGACCCAGACCTGTGCACCGGGTGTCAGGCCTGCGAAGAGATCTGTCCCATGGATGCCGTTGCCGTGACAGACGGCCTGGCCGACGTGGATCAAGAACGCTGCATCGGGTGCGGGCTGTGCGTCACCGTGTGTGAATTTGACGCCGTTTCCCTGGCCGACAAAAAAGAGATGGAACGCTGGGAACCGCCCCGGACCCTGGTGGACACCTATATGAGAATCGCGCAGGAAAAAGGGCTGTTCTAAAACCCTCTTTTTTTGCGGATCTGGTCATAGGCTTCCTGGATTTCGGCAAATTTGTCATTGGCGAATTTGATGAACTCTTCAGGAAGTCCCTTGGCCTGAATCTTATCCGGGTGGTATTCGGTCACCAGTTTTCTGTACTGCTTCTTGATCTCCTCGTTGGACGCGGTTTCATCGCACTTGAGCACGGCATAGTACTTGTCTGCCGGACGGATATATTTGGATTTCAACCGATTGAGCTCTGAGTCCGATACACTGAAAATTTTTGCCGCTGACCGCAAGGTCCGGTCTTCGGCATCGGACAGACGGCCGTCCACCGCAGCCACTCGGAACAGCACATCCATCATCAGCGCGATGATATTGGGCTGGTTTCTAAATACGGAATAGAACTGCATAGCAAAGGCGTCAAAACTTTCAGACGACCGGACCGCCTGTCTGAAAATATTTTTGGCGCTTTCCTGGCCGGTGGCATCCAGCTGAAGGTCCTGCTTCATAAAGGCTTCCACCACCTGGATTTCTTTTCAGTGACCTGGCCGTCCACCTTGCACAGTTTGGCCAACATGGAAAAAGCCGCCGTGAAAAACACCAGCTGGGCCTCTTCATGGGAAGACAGGGACCCGGTTCTTCCGGGAATGGAAGCCAGATAGTCGTCCTCTTTTTGTCCACGAATGCATGGCCGAATGCAGCCCCAGCCACGGCCCCGATGGGACCGCCCAAGGCGAATCCGATGGTGCCGCCGATCATTTTACCCAGCCAGCTCATGCTCAGGCTCCTTGTTTCATTGTTCCGTTACGATGGTTTCCCCAGGCTTTTTTCTTTCGAACCTTTGCCTTGACCGGGGCACACCGGGTTTCAATGCATCCCTTTTCCATCAATTTCTCCACTCCTCGAAAAATCCCGGATTGGAACAGGTCATATACTCATCCGACAGTTTCACCAGCACGTCGGGTTTATCCGGAATACAGATTTTCAGACAGGCGGTGCAATCCCCGGGATAGCGCTGAACAATGGGCTTGAGCCGTTCCAGGGTTTCGGTATCGAACCGGGCGGCATCCACTTCGATCAAAATACCGTTGGTCCACTCCTGAGCCGCCTGGTCGATGGGCACCACTTTTTCCGCCAGAAGCTTGATGCTGGTGTCTTTTTTCTGAACTTCCGCCTCCAGGATCACCACCTGTTCCTGGGACAGGATCGGATGAACCAGGGCATAGACCTTGGGAAACACCACCACTTCCACACTGGCATTCCGGTCTTCAACAGCGCAGAACGCCATTAAATCCCCTTTTTGGTCTTGTGGGTTTTGAGCACCTTGATCAAGCCTCCGATGCGGACCATTCTGCCATCCGGCATTTCCTGAAGGGTCAGAGTGTTGACCGTGGCAAACCGGGCAATGTCGACCTGGTGTTTGTCCAAGGGATGACCGCTGATATAAAATCCCAACACTTCCTTTTCCATCTCCAGCAAAAAATGCTCTTCCCATTCTTCCATGTCCGGCATCTTGGGAATGCTGGCCGGAATCTCAGACCCCAGTCCGGAATCCGCAAATAGATCCATCTGAGAGTCTGCTTTTTCCTTCTGAACCCGGTTACCGTGTTCCAGGGCCTCTTCGAGAACCGCCATCATCTGGCTTCTTGCCGCTTTGGTGGAATCAAACGCACCGCATTTGATCAGGGCCTCCAGCACCTTCTTGTTCACCTTGGATAAGGGAACCCGTTCACAGAAATCATACAGGCTTTCAAACGATCCGTTTAGTTTTCTGTCTTCCACAATCACGTCAATGGCAGCATTTCCCACCCCCTTGACTGCGGCCAGCCCGAACCGGATCCGGTCTTTGACCACAATGAACTGGGATTCACTATCATTGACATCCGGCGGCAACACCTGAATATCATGGGTCCGGCATTCATCCATGTATTTAAGCACGGCATCGGTGTTGCCCCGTTCACTGGTCATCAACGCCGCGATGAACTCCAGGGTGTAGTTGGCTTTCAGAAATGCGGTCTGAAACGCGATCAACGCATAGGCTGCACTGTGGGATTTATTGAACCCGTATCCGCCGAATTTCTCCATCAGGTCAAACAGTTCTTCGGCTTTCTGGGGGTCATGGTTGTTTTTGACGGCCCCTTCCAAGAACAATTTCCGGTGGGCCTCCATCATGGCAGCGATTTTCTTTCCCATGGCTTTGCGCAGCCCGTCGGCATCCGCCATGGAATAGTCGGCCAGGACCCCTGCAATCTTCATCACCTGTTCCTGGTACAGAATCACGCCATAGGTTTCTTTGAGAATCGGCTCCAGTTCGTCAAACAGATAGGCCACCTCTTCTCTGCCATGCTTTCTTTCCACATAGGTATTGGCCATGCCACTGTCCAGAGGGCCTGGCCGGTAAAGGGCCACCAGGGCTACGATATCGGAAAACGTAGCCGGTTTGAGGCGCAGAATCAGGTCTTTCATGCCTGAACTTTCCAGCTGAAACACCCCAGTGGTATCGGCCCGCTGAAGCAGAGCAAAGGTATTGTCATCCGTAAAATCCAGATGATCCATATCCGCACCGGCTTGCCTGTTTTCGATCAGTTCCAGGCAGTTCTTGATGACCGTCAGGTTTCTGAGCCCAAGAAAATCAAACTTCACCAGCCCCAGTTTTTCCACATAGTTCATATCGAACTGGGTGATGGTCTCTCCTTCTTTGCCCCGGAACAACGGCAGGTATTCGTTCAAAGGCTTATCCGCCACCACCACTCCGGCCGCATGGGTGGAGGCGTGCCGGGGCAGTCCTTCCAGCAGCAGGGAAGTTTCCAGCATTTGTGTTTTTTCTTCGGACTCACGGCATTTTTCCCGAATGGCCGGCACCTCTTCCAAAGCCTTTGTCAGGTTTTTTGCCCGTCCGGTATCAGTTTGGCGATCTCGTCCACTTCAGGCAACGGCACCCCAAGAGCGCGTCCCACATCCCGGATCACCGCCTTGGCTTTCAGTTTTCCAAAGGTGATGATCTGGCAGACATATTCAGGCCCCCATACCGGTCAATGGTATAGTGATACACCCGGTCCCGGCCTTCGATGCAGAAATCCACATCAATATCCGGCATGGAGATCCGGGAAGGATTCAAAAACCGCTCGAAAATCAGGCCGTGTTCAATGGGATCCAGCGCCGTGATATCCATGGCATAGGCTACCATGGATCCGGCGGCAGATCCCCGGCCAGGGCCCACCGGCACGCCAATTTCTCTGGCATGGGCAATGAAATCAGCCACAATCAAAAAATATCCGGGAAACCCCATGTCCAGAATAATTTTGATCTCATAGGCAATGCGGTTCCGGTATTCCTGTTCATTGACTTTGGGTTCTTTTTTTTTAATATGCCAG
>LQAG01000247.1_pt1 | contig 19605 bp, 20 predicted proteins | sample 1535801 | NCBI WGS metagenome assembly LQAG01 (sample SAMN04331584, study PRJNA305678) | bioreactor metagenome | isolation source: bioreactor_3 inoculated with Wadden Sea sediment 1st replicate of a... | place: Germany:Bremen | reverse complement strand
CCTGGTTCAAATCGGGGAGACCCGGTTTAAGGTATTCCATGAAATGGCCCAGGTTCCGTTTAAATACAACCTTTTTGAAAACTGAATAAAAGACGGGGTCCGATACCTCTCAAAGGAAAAACCAAGGGATCAAAAATGGGTGCTTCAAAACCGGAAAAATCAGACCTGCAATTGTATAAGGAAACCCGGCTGGCTCAAAAGCGCCTGGACACGCTCCTCCGGTTTCTGCCGGACCCGGTGTTCGCCTTTTCTTTGAACAATACCGTAGAATATGTCAACCCCGCCTTTGAACGGGTGTTTGGGTGGAAACTGGAAGAAATCCGGGGCAAAAACATCCCGTTCATTCCGGACCACCTGCTGGAACAGGCCAGACAGGGCATGAAACAGCTGTATGAAAACCGCACGGTAATGGATTTCGAAACCCAGCGGTACACCCGGGACGGCCGGCTACTGGACATCCTGATCAACGGCGCCATCCTTTACGATGAAAACAATGCCCCCATGGGCCAGGTCCTGATCCTGCGGGATATCACCTTTGAAAAGCGCATGGCTAAAACCAACCGGATCATGTTTGATATTTCCAACGCCCTGCACACCTATCACAAGCTGGGAGACCTGGTGGCCATCATCACCGCTGAAATCCAGAAGCTGGTGAACGTGGAAGGCGCGTTCATCCTGCTGGCGAACCGGGCCACGGACGAGCTGTATTTTTTTACCGCCCGGTTCAAGGACGCGCCTCCGGCAAAAAATTCAAAAACTCCGGTTTCCGGCGGATCAGGGCGTATCAGGCCATGTATACAAGACCGGCAAACCGTTGCTGATCCCGGATATCGCCCAGTGCGACTTCTACCTGCGACGGGTGGACGAGGAGACCGACCTGGTGGCCAAAAACATGCTGTCCGTGCCCATCCGTCTCAAGGACCGGGTCATCGGCGTGGTGTCCGTGGTGAACAAGCTGCAGGGCCAGTTTGACGACACCGACATGGACCAGCTGATGATGGTGGCCAGCACCGTGGCGCTGCCCATTGAAAACACCCGGATCCACGAAGAACTGGAACAGTCCTATGCAGATCTCAAGATCCTGAACCAGGCCAAAGACAAGGTGATCAACCATTTAGCCCATGAACTAAAGACCCCGGTGTCCGTGGTGGATGCCGCCATGAAGCTGCTGGGCAGGAAACTGGAGGCCAACGGGCGTTGCGATAAAAAACGGAAACAATTATCGAACGGGCCCGGCGCAATCTGAAACGGATTCTGGAAATTCAGTTTGAGGTGGAAGACCTTCTGAAAAAAAACAGTTTACCGCCTATCATATCCTGACCCGGCTCATTGATGCCAGCGTGGATGAGCTGGCCCTGCTCACCGAAACCAGTGCCCGGAATCTGGATCAAAACGCAGATTCCGCTGTGATGAATGCAGTGCGGCAGGCAGTGGAATCCATTTTCGGCCCGGACCGCCTGACCTTTCAAACCATCTTGCTGGATCAGTACATGACCCGGTTTCTGAAACGCCTGTCTCCGGATTTCACGTTTCGCTGCCTCGCCCTGGAAACCAAACTGGAAAAACTGATCCCATCCAAATGCCTGAAGAAATTCTGGACATCATTGTCACTGGCCTGATCAAAACGCGGTGGAATACACCCCGGACGGCGGAAAAATCGAAGTGCACGTACAGACAAGGAACCATCACCCGGTTCTGGTGATCAAAGACCACGGCATCGGGTTTACCACAGAAAAACTGCGGTTGATTTTTGAAAACTATTTCACCCCGCCGGATTCAACTGAATACACGACCAAACAGCCCTTTGAATTCAATGCCGGCGGACGGGGATTTGACCTGCTTCGTATCAAACTGTTTTCCGAGCGGTTCCAGTTCACCCTGGCCATCGATTCCACCCGGTGCAGCTTTATTCCGGCCGACACCGACACCTGCCCCGGCGACATCCGGCGCTGTGCCTTCTGCAAAACGCCGGATGATTGTCTGAATTCCGGAGCCACAACGGTCACGCTCACCTTTTAGTCGGGTTTCAGATCTTTTCTCCGCACTGGGGACAGAATTTGTACGCTTTTTCCGCCACCGGGGTATCGCAGGCCGTGCATTTTCTGGGCACAGGTCCCAGTTTCACCAGTAACTCCCCTTTTTCACGGGCACCATTTTCTTGTCAAACTTGTAGTCCGCCGTCTTTAGAACGCTTTCAACAATGCCTTCCACCGGTGACACCACCGCTTTTTCCTGTTTCATGATGGTGATGTTGAACAGTTCCTCACCAGCCTTGACCACATCCCCAGGATTGACATACATGATCCACAGATCCCCGTTGGACGGGGCTGAGACATGGTGCGGGTTGTTCGGATCCGCCATCTGGATGGCATCGGCAGCATGTCCTGCAGCATCGGCCACCTTGACCGTATGGATGAACACCTCGGCATCCAGGGTATACCGCACCACGGCCATGCCTTTGTCATCCGGAGATTCGATTCCCAGAATTTTCATGGCATGGGGTTTGCCTTCCGTGTCGGCGAAAACAGTTCCCGGCCCGGCACCAGGCCTTCAACCAGACATCCAGGGCACCCGGTTGGGGTTACCGAATTCCTGACGGAACAGAATGGTTTTCAAAGCGTCTCCGGGATGGTTGAGATACATAACCAGTTCTTCCGGCGTGGCCATGCGATTGATCTGTTTCTCCAGGGCCTGTTTTTCCGATTCAATGTCTATCGGCGGCAGCCCGTCCAATGGAGAGGATTCGGTTCGGTCGGACAGGGCCTGAGCACTGGCTTTTCCGAACGCACTTTCATAGACCCAGTCCGGCGGAAATCCCAGGGGCAGTCGTCCGAATTTTCCCATAAGCAGGTTTTTAAAAGCATCATTGCTGTCTTTGTAAAGAATCAGCCGTTCTTCTTTAAGGGTCTCGTCCATCTGGTCCTCCGGCGTGGCGATCACGGAATCCAGTACCCAGAGCAGGTGATCCACCTCTTCTTCGCCGCCCCGTTGATAAGCGCTGGTCACGGCCAGAAACGCCGTATTCCAGGTGATCTGGGAGCCTGGTGTGACATCGTGATACCTGATGATCCGGCGGGTACCGGCCAGAAACTTGAGCATCTGGGGCAGCAGATGGATATATCCCTGTTTCATGGCCCCTTCCTGGGAAGAGGAGGTAGCACCGCCGGGCATGCCGTGGTGAATCACGTCATGGTCGATCCCCTGAAAATGGGGCGCTGTGTACCGGTCGTACCAGGGCATGATCTGTTTGAGCACAAAGTTGCAGTGACGGATCATGTCTTTGTTCAGGCGGATTTTCAGCCCCAGCTCTTCCTCGATGTACGCAGCCGTGGACAATACCTCGCCCTGGCCGTACCAGCGCACGGCAGCACCGATGGCCGTGTCCACGATATGGGCCCCGGCCCTGGCCGCAGCCCCCACGGCCGGAACAAACAAGCCGTCCGTGCAGTGCCGGTGATAATGGAGGACCAGATCCGGATACTGTTTGCGGATCCCAGCCACCAGCGCGCTGATGAACCGGGGCGGACACACCCCGGCCATGTCCTTGAGCCCGAGGATGAACAGGGAACAGACGTCGCTTTCCGACACCCCGGCCGCTTCGGCCGCCTGGCGGACAATCGCTTCCACCACCCCCATGTAATGATTCACATCAAACCCTTTGGCCCAGGACAGGGACACTGCCGGCTGCCATACATTGGCCCGGGAGTTCATGACCACTTCGGCCAGGGGCCGCATGTTCTCTATATGGTTGAGAAAATCAAAACACCGGACAATATCATGGTGCTCACAGATGAATTCACTGGTGAACTGCATCAGGTTCCCGGGCTGGGGCTTGTACCCAAGCAGGTTGGTGGATCTCACCAGAATCTGCTTGGGCGTCAGGGACGCGAACTGGTTCCACATTCTGGCTTCATTGAACGGATAGGTCATATTGGCCATCATGGCCACGTGAAAATGAGCCCCGCCCCCGTTTTCCAGGGAGAAAAACCCGCACCGGTCCAGATACGGCCCCATGAGCCGGTCTTCAGCCAGGCGGAACCGGTTTCCCGAGTTGGACTGGGTGATGTCCCTTGCGGTGGTGTCTGAAAATGAACGATCTCGGAATCCCTTACATAATCGATCAATGCCTTTCGGTCCCCCGGGGATATGGGCCGGAGGGTGGAACCGGGGGGAGGGACGGCAGAACCGGATTAAATTTTCCCACCCGTTTGTCCGCCCCCCCGGTAGTCGGACAGCTGAACATGGGGATTATACCCCATGCGAATTCGCCATCAGCCGTGACAGGCGCAAGGCCTCCGACTCGCTGTCATGATACCGCATCAGCCCCGGGGTTTTCTCCACAAACCGGGTGTCATAACAAACCGGACCGGAATACCGGATCCATGATAATTTTCTGATGAAACGGTATGGTGGTTTTCAGGCCCCCGATGACATATTCCTTCAATGCCCGGTTCATCACCGCCAGGGTTTTTCCCCAGGAATCGCCGTGGGCGATCAGCAATGACGCCGCCGAGTCATAGTTGGAGGGGAATTCATATCCACCGGCAATACATGAATCCAACCGGACGCCTGGCCCGCCCGGAGAGATGTACCGCACAATATGGCCGGCATTGGGGGCAAAATCGTTTCTGGGATCTTCACAATTGATGCGGACCTGAAGCGCATGGGCCACGGGCCGGGTTTTTTCCTTTGTGAACCGCAGGGTGGACCCGAACGCCACGGCGATCTGTTCCTCCACCAGATCGATACCGTACCGGCACTCGGTGATACCGTGTTCCACCTGAAGCCTGGTGTTCACCTCGATGAGATAAGGGTTTTGATCTTCATCCACCAGAAACTCGACCGTCGCAAGGGAAAAATACCCCACCGCCGTCACCAGAGCTTTGGCATAATCCTTGAGCTTTTGCCGCAGTTCTTCGGTCATCTTCGGCCAGGGGGACGGGGTGATCTCCACCAATTTCTGGTGGTTCCGCTGCACGGTGCAGTCCCGTTCATCAAAAGCGAATACGTTTCCTTGCTGGTCGGCAATAACCTGGATTTCAATATGACGTACCGAGGTGAGCAGCTTCTCCACATAGATTCTGGGATTGCCGAAGGATGCCTGGGCCAGAACCGAGGCCTTGGAAAACGCGGTTTCCAGCTGTTCCATGTCATATATTTCATAAATTCCCCCGGCCCCCGCCACCGCCTTCCGCCTTGAGCATCACGGGCAGTCCCATCTCCATTGCGATCTCCCTGGCTTCCGCCATTTCCACCGCATTCGTCGAACCGGGCACCACGGGTACGTTCAGTTTCCGAGCCAGCTCCCGGACTTTCACCTTGTTTCCCAGAAGGGTCATGGGTTCGGTGGGCGGGCCGATGAACAAAATCCCCTTGTCCGCACATTTTTTCGGGAACCCGGCATCTTCAGAAGCAAACCCCCATCCCGGATGCACCGCCACCACATCCTGTTCCCTAGCCAGCTTCAAAATATAGTCGATGTCCAGATACGCCCGGGGATTGTCCCCCAAAAGAATCAGTTCCTGGGCACCCGAAGTAAACGGGGCGGTTTTGTCCACATCGGTGACGGTCAGGACCGGAACGGCCATCAGCTCCTCCCTGATGGAACGGATAATCCGCCGGGCCGTGATCCCCCGGTTGGCCACCAGAATCTTTTGCCCTCTATCTCCCTGACCACCTGTTCAAATGTTTTTGCTTCCATATCATGCTCCTTGATACATAAATCATGTCACTCTGGGATAAACGGTTCCCGAGCGGATATGAACGATGCCTTTATCGGTTCTGAGCTGAAGTCGTCCCAGGTCATCCACGCCCAGAACAATGGCGGGCCCATCACAGATTCCGGTATGTGCCAGCACGACCGGTTCATTTTTCCATGCCAGAACGGTATCCACTTCCCGGATGACGGCGGCCGGGTCTGCTGTCAACGCAGAGAACCGATCCAGGATATTTTGAAGGAAACGCCGCCATATGTCGAAAAGTGATGATCCTACACCAGAAATGGGCAAACATCCAGCCGGCAGATGAAAAAAGTTCTCCGTCTCGCTGTTTTCAGGGGCGCTCTGGATATTCATGCCGATCCCGGCCATGAAAACACCCTGTTTTTCTTCAATCAATATGCCGCCGGCCTTTCGGTCATGAATCAGGACATCATTGGGCCATTTGATCAAGGCCGGCACATGGAGTTCTCCCAGCGCCCGGATCAGGGGCAGGGCCATGGCCATGGACAACAGCGGCCCTGAAAGTGCAGCCATATCCGGCAACCGAAGTGTGACCGCCAGGCTGCCGGGTTCAGATACCCAGACCCGGCCCTGTCTCCCTCTGCCCCGGGTCTGGGTGTGGGCCAGGACCCAGGCATATTCCGGAAAACGGCCCTGGGCATACAGCCGCCAGGCCAAATCCATGGTGGAGTCACAGGCAGAAATGACAAATCCCTGACACCGGCAGCACTGTGCCGGTGTCAGGCCGGATAAATCAACCCCCATTCACCCCCTGTCGAAAGCTTGCAAATTCGTTTACAAACGGTCATTTTTTCTTCTGATGGTCTTTACCCAAATGAAAATTGATCCAGGAAGAAGTCCTGTTCAATTCCCACAGGCGGGGAGGGACAAAATCCCTTGCCAGGGTATCTGCCTTGTTCACGTGATTCAGGCGTTTGTACGCCCGGACCCAGACACATTCCCGGTCCGGGTTGACTTCGCAGAAACCGTCCCGGCTGCCGCCGCAGGCCCCGTTGCGTGTATGTTTGGGGCAACCGGATTCCGGACACAGAAATGCCACATGCTGGATGGCACAGTCGCCGCAGCTTTGACAAGAGAGCAGCGGTTTCTTCACCGGGTCTTCCGCCAGAATTTTGAACCATTTTGCCCGGCGGTTTTTACTCATCATCTCAGCAGCTTTCCGATAAAACGGCGCCAACGGGTGTTTTTTTTTCAAAAAACAGGTGGTGTGCTGTTTTGAGAGCAAAGTAGGGCAGATGTTCCCGGATCTGTTCCTTGATCCGGTCCACAGGCCGGGGAAAAGATTTTGGTGCATCTGTGGGATGATACAGGTAAAACCCGTTTCCGGTTTCATATTCAAACTCTTTGTCAGACGGGTCCCATCCCTGTTTTTCCAGCGCTTCCATGCGATCCAGAATCCGGCCCACCGTATTAAAACTTTTGTGAATACCGCCGATATGAATGCCGCGGTACCCCATTTTCTTGATCATCACCCCCAGGCGGGCCGCCCGATCAATGGAATACTTCAGCCCGTTACGGGGAACCTGCCACTCCTGAATTACCCGGTTATAAAGATCATCCCCGATGTAGGCCCCGGGAACCCGGAGCCGGTTCATGGCCCGGGCCGACCTGGGGCTTAACAGATAAACCGACGCCATGACCGCCGGTTTTTCATCCCGTTGTTTGAGATAGGTCATCAGTTCCCTGAACTTTTCCACGTCATATCCCAGCTGGGTGACGAGAAAAGATGCCCCGGCCATTATTTTTTTGTCCAGCTTTTTGTACTGGGCATGGGATTCGGCTTGTGTGGTCTTGAACGGAGAAATGGCGCAGCCCGTAAAAAATCCGTCCGGATCCCCGGCAGCGTAAAGCCGGTGATTGAGCTGCTGGAGCATGGCGGTCAGAATTACGGAATCAAAATCAAAGACCGGTTTTCCCTGTCCCCCAAACCCTTTCCCGAATAATCCCCGGTCAGCGCCAGAATATTTTCATGCCCATGCGGGCCAGCTGCAATGCCCGGCTTTCCATCCCCACCCGGTTCAGGTCCCGGCAGGTGAAATGAACAATCACGTCCAGTCCGTATGCAAAAATTTCAGACCCCAGCACATCCGGGCTCAATGACGGGTTTCCCCCCGGGTTGTCGGTAATGGAAACCGCAGAGATCCGTCCGTCGGCAACCCGTCCCGGGCAATTCCCTTGAGGGTGTCCGTATTTCTTCCCCGGGACTCCGGCCGGAACCAATTCCAGAGTGACCACAAAATTTTTCGGATTCATCAACTCATCTTCGAATATCCTGAGCATGACCGTTCCTTTTTGTCAGAAATCAATGCACACAACCTGTTTTGTATACCACATCCCCGACTTTCCGTCCAAATCCTGTTTCTTGTCAATAAAAAAAACAAGGTTCATCCGGGTTTTGACGTCGCGACCAGGCTGTTTTTAAACATGAAAAAGCCGGTTGAAACCTGCTCAACCGGCTCTGACAAGCACATGAACGGGCGAATACCCGGTCATGTCGGATCAATTTCACACTGATCGTTGAGGTGCAGACGAAATACATAAACCGCCAGTGCCAGCACCGGAATGACCAGAACAAACCCAATCACCGGAAGCAGGGTCACGCTGATAATCGATAATGCCAGAGCTGCCGCCACCAGCAATCCTCCCAAAACATATTTAAACATTCTTTCTGATATACAGGCCGGTTTTTCATGACGTCGTCTCCTTAGATTATCCAGTTTGTTTGAATCAATCAAATCAATGATGTTCAGCTGTTTTATTTTATTAACTTACTTAACTAATATTAATACATGATGTTCAAAAATCAATGCCATACAAAATAAAATTAGTTATAACTAAAAAATCTGTTTCAATTTTTCCCCTGCACATTGTTCTGCTTAATTTTAATTGACAATTTTCGTTGTTTCCGTAGAATATCCAAATCAACCCCTAACAGGAGACATGAAATGAACAGTTTGACCTTGCTGGGCAGCGCCCGGAAAAAAGGGAATACGGCTACGGCATTGGGATGGGTGGAAGATGCGCTCACCAGCATGGGGCACAAAGTGGTCCGGGTATATCTTCACGGCAAAGAATTGAACGGGTGTATGGGTTGCGGCCAGTGCAAACAGGTTACCGATACACCGGGCTGTGTCCAGAAAGACGATATTCCGGACATTCTGGAACAGATGGTGGCAGCAGATCTGATTCTCTTTGCCTCACCATTGTATTTCTGGGGCCGAGCGCCCAGATTAAGGCGGTCATAGACCGGACTTACAGTCTGTATACCCGGTACCACGAAACCAATCATTCTTCTTTGCTCGAAGGACGACGGGAAGCCTTTCTGATGACGGGAGCCGGTGGCTGGGATACCAATGCCGAAGGGGCATTTACCGCCTTCAAACGAATGCAGAAACCCCATAAAACCTTTTATGCAGGAGACCTGTTTATCGGAAACTGCACCACACCGGCGGACATGCCCCCATCGGTGAAAGAAAAGTCCCTGGCATTTGCCCAGCAGATCACATCATAAGCCTTCCCGGCCGTCATATGGTGGCGGGAGGTTTCACACCGGCCGATTGGAGTTTTTGACAAAAGACCTCTTTTAAAGGCGTTTGAACATGGAAGAAAAATCAGCATGCAGATCTTGATGCGCCTGCGCCAGATCATTCAGGAGATGTCCCGGCACTCCAAACAGCTTCAGGAAAAATACAAAATCACCCTGCCTCAGCTGATCTGCCTCAACGAAATAGCGGAGCACGGTCCCATTGCCATCGGGACATTGACCCAGATCGTGTTTATCAACAATTCCACGGTCACCGGAATTATCGATCGTCTGGAACGACGGAACCTGGTCCAGCGGGTGAGAATCAGTAAAGACCGGCGCCAGGTACATGTGGAGATCACCCGGGACGGCCAGGAATTCCTTGAAAAACGCGCCCACCCCCATCCATCACCGGTTCATAGAAAAACTGGAAAAAATGGAACCACAAGACGTTTCCAAGGCTCATGTGGGGGCTTGAACTGCTGGTTGACATGCTGGGACAGGCCGAACAGGTTTCCCTTTCAAGCCCGCCGTTATGTCTCATCGAATCATATGACGACATAACGGCATCCAGCAGAAATATTTAGCCGAAAAATTTTCCTCCGTTTGACTTGACAACACCCGTTCATAATTAGTATTTATGTTTTACAAGTATTTTGAATAGAAAATATTTTAATGCATAAATACCGCTTATGAATTTTTTATCTGCCCACAGCATTCGGTAACCGGTATTTATTGCCGTTCATGCCCGGCCCAATCCAATCGGTCGGAGTTTATAATCCATCAAAACGAACGGGAGAAGAAAGATGAAAGAATTTTCATTTATTTTACCGAAAGTCGATAAAGCGATCAGGGAAAAGAAAAAATCATCGTCACGTACAAGGGAGAAACCAGAGAACTGCTCACCCATGATTATGGAGAAATCTACAAAATACCAGGGCTGTATGAAAATCTGTTTTATGACACACTGGCCTGCCAGTCACCCAAGGTCGTGTGCGGACTTCTTGAAAAAGCCATGAACGGCAGCAAGTCCGATTCAAAACAGGACGTGGCCTTAGATGTCGGGGCCGGCAACGGCATGGTGGGGGAAGAGCTGGCAAAAATCGGTTTTAAAACCATTATCGGAGTGGATATCATTGAAGAGGCGGCCGAAGCCACATTACGCGATCGTCCCGGCATTTATGACGATTATTTTATCGAAGACCTCACTGCCCTACCTGAAAAAGTGGAACAGAAAATCATTGACAAAAATCCCAGCTGCATGTCCATCGTGGCAGCTCTTGGATTTGATGACATCCCCCCCGGAAGCCTTTGCCAGTGCTTACAATCTGATTACCGAAGACGGATGGGTTGCTTTTAACATCAAGGATGAATTCCTCCAGGATAATCATCCCTCCGGATTTTCAAAACTTATCGAGGAAATGGTGGCATCCGACATCATGGACATTGTTGAAAATGAGCGATACCAGCACCGCCTGTGCCTGGACGGAACCCCTTTGAACTACTATGCGGTTGTCGGAAAAAACAGGAACCCATTTCCGATACCATCCTGGAGCAATTTCAGTAATCCGTCTTGCATTGCCGACAAAACAGAATGCGCCAGCTGCCCCAAATACAACACAAAAGGGAGAAAACCAGATGATAAAAGATGTGACCACATTTCAACCCCGGTTGAAAGTGTTTAGTAAAAAAACAGGCCATGGCCGTTCATGACGCAGCCCTGAAAATTCTGAACGACACCGGCTTCCGCATGGAACATGACGGGGTTTTGGAGATGCTTTTGGACCACGGATGCACCCTGGACAGAGGCAACCGGGTGCGCATGCCCGAAGCCCTAGTGGACGATGCCGTTATGTCCGCCCCTAAACGCTTCGACATCTACGATCAAACCGGTCATCTGGCCATGCCCCTGGAAGGGGAAAATTTTTTCTTCGGCACCGGATCGGACACCATTTTCACCATTGACCTTGAAACCGGAGAAAGAAGACGTCCTGTGCTCGCCGATACCGGCAACTTTGCTAGGCTGGTAGATGCCCTGCCTAACATGGATTTTTCCATGTCCATGGGGAACCCCGAAGACGTGGAGATCGAAGAGATTTACGTACGGGTGTTCGAGGAAATGGTGCGCAACTGCAACAAGCCCATCTGTTTCATCGCGGACAGCGGCACCGATATCCGCCAGATTTACGATATTGCCTGTGCTGTGGTGGGCGGAACAGAACTACTTCGCCAGAAACCGTTTCTGTTCAACTATTCAGAAGCCATCAGTCCGTTGCTTTACCCCAGGAACGTCATGGAGAAGCTGGTGTTCTGTGCGGAAAAAGAGATTCCCATCTGCCTGCCCTCCGGTTGCAACGCCGGCGGAGGCGGACCCGTGACCCTAGCCGGGGCCATGGCCCAGGGAATTGCGGAAAACCTGGCGGGGCTGGTGGTCCATCAGCTGACCAACCCGGGTGCCCCGTTTCTGTTCGCACCCAATGTATCGGTGCTGGACATGAAGCACACCGTGGTTTCCTATGGGTGCACGGAATGGAGCCTGACCCAGGCCGCTTTCGCCGACATGAGAGACGAACTTTACCAGATCCCCATCTGGGCGTTTGCCGGGTCCACCGACTCCAAGGTAATCGACGCCCAAGCCGGGGCGGAAGGCATGCTTTCCATTATCACATCCCTGTTGTCGCGGTGCAACGTGATCCACGATGTGGGATATATCGAATCCGGACACACGTCCAGCCTGGAAATGCTCACCCTGTCCGACGAACTGGTGGCCATGGCCAAATATTTTCCAAAGGAATTCCGGTGAACGATCAGACCCTGGCCCTGGATGTCATTGACCGGGTGGCAAAGGGTCAGGATAATACGATTTTTTTAAGCGACCCCCACACCTTTGCCCATTTCCGAACCGCTCATCTGCTGCCTGATCTCATGGACCGGTCCCGGTTTGAATCCTGGAAAAAAGAAGGAAAAACCGATCTGTTTGCCCGAAGCAATGAAAAGGCCAAGGCATTGCTGTCATCCCACCAGGTAAACAAAACACCGGTGGCTGAAGAGGCCCTCACCGCTTTATAATCTGCGCGATCCGCTGTCATGAACCGCTTAAAGCTCCGTTTCGGCGGGGCTTAAAAATTTCATGGCAGCCCCCAGAAGACTGATGACCACCGGCAGCAGATAGTCGGATATGATTCCGGCACTGTTTTGCTTATCCAGCGGCCCGGGCACCATGACTATATGGCTTAACGGAAATTTTTTTAAATTGGCCAACCGGACGTCGCCGGCGAAGCCCTGCTGGGTGATGACCACAATTCTGGCGTACCGGGAACCAAAGGTGGCCAGCTCATCCAATGCCGCATCAAACACGGACTCACTGGTGGCATCGACAATGATCAGACAATCGTTGTCCGGGTTATACCCGGGTCTGAGCACCGGCAGATACCACTGATCATCCACATAGAACGGCAGAACCGCATCCGGTGAAATCGGCAAGGATGTGGAGGATAAAAAGGCATCCACGCAAACCTTGTTCAAATAGCGCAATTCCCATGCCTGTACCTGGTTTTCCCCATGTATCTTAACCATGCGGGCCCGGGACTCGAGTTTCACATATTTTTCTTGAACCCGGGAATCCACCAGTACCAGATGGGAGTAAGCAGACACCCCGAAAGGATCGCTTTCCACCCCCCTGGATTTTGCTGCGGCAAACACAATTTTCCAGGCAATGCAGTTTCCCCGCATCCCGGTCAGAAACAATTGCTTTTTATAGCCCTGATTGTCTTGAAGGGTCTGATGGATGTGACGGTGAAGGGTATTGTCAGCCAACAGCGTCTGAACGACTGGCATCAATGTCTTGAAATGTACACGGAAGCGGCTGGCCCGGCCCGGGTATTTGTATGACATGATTTTGCAAAAACAGGGACAACACCACATATGCCTGTTCATACCGGCAAAGCAGCTTCGGAAATTTCAAATAAAATCGCTGTAGAAACATTCCCTGATTTTCCGCGTTGGCGATGACCTCATTTTCCGGACCGATCCACACCAGGTTTTATGGGAATGCGTAAACAGTGAAGTCAGGCATTTCGCTGCCGGTGTTTGGGTCGCTACCGCCACCATCAGACTGTCTCCCAGAGAGATTCCTTTGAGTTTCTCGGCAAATTCCACCTGAATGGGAATTTCCAGAAACGGTTCCCACAGCCTGGCAAAATTCCGGCACCCGGCTTCCGCCTGCTTGTCCATGGGCACAAAGATCAGCACTCCGTCTTCAACCAGGTTTGTAAAAATCAGATCTGCCAGTGATCCCAGTACCGTTTCTGTAGAACGGTTCCCGGAAAATGAAAACATGGCGCCGAATTCGTCCGGTTCGTTCAAAGCGCGTCCCAGTTCAAGCAGATCCCCGTAATACTGTTTTTCAACCGGATCGCTCGCCTGGGTCAACCAGCATAAAGATCCGGACCGGGGGACCACCGGATACATTCCCAATCCCAGATTGTCCTGTTTGCGGTCCATGTCATCCAGAATATCGGAAATGACCGGTCATTGCCGTTTCGGGTCCGGCCGGCTGTTACGGATTTTGCCATGTTCCGGGGCATTTCACCGGCCTGCCGGCCATGGGCCCGGCCAAAATAAAACCCCAGCAGCATCAACAGCGGCAGGTCCAGAAACGATTGAAAATGGTCCGGCAGTTTGGGGATCACGATCACCTGCCGGGCAAACCGTTGAATCTCTTCCACTTCCCGGTTCAAATAGGTGACGGCGAAAAAGGGCCGGCCCTGTTCATGCAGGGACTTCATGAACCGGACCGCCTCATCCAGCCGGTGCCGGCTGGTGGCCAGTACCAGAACGAAATCCTCCCGGGCCATGGGAATGTTCATAAACAGGGGTTGTTCCGAAAAATCCACCGCATTTCCCAGAGACGTCCAGGCGTTGATCTCCAGATTCAAAGCCCCGATCTTGGCAGACCCCACATCATGAAACGCGTCCACGATATAGTGGAGCACCGAGTTCCGGGAAGCGGCGACAATCTGTTCACAAAAACTTGTCACATCCGGATTCCCCAGCAGGGTGTCCATATGGCCGGGTATTGACAGAAGTTCCCGGATCCGGTCGGCCACGGTATTTGTGGTGCCGGGGGTGGCGACACAGATGGACAGACAGAAAAGATCCAGGGTCATCAGCATGCACAAGGCACTTTTCAAAGGGGCCACCGTCACTTCTTCACCGCTGTAGACCGGAATGACCCCGGCACTTTTTCTCACCACCAGAGCCATGTCCGAAAACGGCTTTTCCGTGATCCCCACCATGAGAACATGATGCCTGAGAAGACGTCCGGCAAAATCGATCATATCCGACGTGGTGCCGGACCAGGAAAGCATGATGACCAAGTCCCGGTCCGGATTGATGGATGTTTTCACATCCGTGAAATCCTGGGGAGTGGCCACCAGCAGATTGACCGTGGGAAAGAACGGCTCCATGGTTTTTCCGCGATTTCCGCCACCTGAAAACTGAATCCCGTACCCACCAGAATGATCCGGTTCAGATTGGCCAGACCGCTGCCGAACCGTCTCTCCAGCAGCGCTGCCGGATATCGAAGCGGGGCAGAAAAGGTCCGGGATCCGTGTACCGGTTTAAAATATCCCCCAGCAGGCCCGGGGTTTCCAGCAGGTGCTCTTCATAAAAGGTCTTGCCGAAATCCTTTTGAAACGATACCGGTGTGATCCAGGTCTGTTCGGGCCGGACATCAGACCGGACCCTGCCGGAAAATCCTGAATATGCAGGTGCCGCATCACCTTGTCTTTGCCGGCGGCTGTCTGAATCCGGGCAAAAATTTCCGGCTGGTCCAGGGCATAGATATCCACCAGAAACGGTTGAAGCAGCTCCTGCTTGCCTGCCGAAACCAGGAATTTCCGGGGCGGACATCGCTATGAAACGAATCAGATTCCACGATCATGGATTTCTGGAGTGCGCCTTCATCAGCTTGAGCAGCTTTACCGGTCGATTGGATCAGGGTCTGGGGAAACAACCCCAAAGCGGCATTGATATCCGAGACCACCATGAAGTCCGAGGTGTCCCGGCGTTTGACAACATACACCGGCCGGTGATGGGCCGCCACAAACAGCCGGTCCGGCGATACCCGGCTGATGCCGGAGACGGCAAACTGCCCCCCGGAGCGGATCATGGCCTGAACCGCTTTGATGAAAGCCATCTCATCGATGTCGTGAATGGTTTTCAGGTGCAGGGCCCTGAAAACGGTATAGTCGATGGACTGGCTGCAGACGGACATCTCCTCCAGCCCCAGTTGATGCTGGGCCTCGATGGTCCGGTAGCGCTGGTTTTCCTGCCAGGCCGTATCAAAATAATGCCCCCAGAGCATGACGAACAGTTCCGTGGAGTTTTCCGTCCGCAGTCGGATGTTCGCCACCTGGGTGATATATTTCTGAATCCGGGACTCCACCTCTGAATCAAACTGGCCGTTCAGCACCACGGCCCGTTTTTTTCCCGATCCATGAATGGATGTGCGTTGCGCACGGAGATGGCGGACTGAATCGCCCACCGGCCCTGGCCGATCATCGGCTGAACCATTGACAGCAGCAGCAGCGGATGGGTCGGGCCGGGAATAAGGCCTGTCGGCAGGTATGGATCGGTGACAGCGGCCTGGGCCCGGGACATGTAGCATTTTGTCTGATAATGGGCCAGCACTGCTGAGGCAGCCAGACCAAAGACATTGCAGGTGCGCTCGATCCGGTAAAGAATCTGCCAATGCCGCACCGGATGATCTGTGTGGACGGTCCAGAAATTGTCAAAAATCAATTGAATATTTTCTGAATCCCCGGGTGTGAGCCCATTGAGAACCCAGGCATCCAAATATCTGAACAGATTGGCGATACCGTCCGTGGTAAAATCGGAGGGCATCATAATCACGATTTTACACAAATAGTGCCAGACATGTTTCCGGGCAAATGGATTTTTCTGTCCCTGTTTAGAGACCGCCCGCCGGGGTCGCACCGGGTCCTCATCATAGGCGTACCGGTTGAAAAGCAACTCAAATTCATGAAACAGTTCCATCCGGTCCACCGGTAAAGGGCCGGATGTTTCCGCTGCATCCACCTGAACGGCCAGTCCGTTTCTGATCAGTTTTTCCACCACCGCCACCGGCAAATCATAGTCCTGAATCAGGATATTCATGGACGATTTAAAGGCTTTCGGAGAATCAATGACAAAGGTTTTTCTGATCAGGGGATCACCACAGGTTCCCGGCATCACCAGCATCGGGGACTTCAGGTCCACCATCTTCGACCATGTGGGATAGGATGCAGCCTCCTGGAAAGAAAATCCTTCGTGGGCCAGGAGCCGCTTCTGGAACCTGGCGATATATCCGGCCTGGCTGGCTGTGTCCGTTTCAATGAACGCGCCGGCTTGCAGATCGGTTTCCTCAAACACCGGATCAAGCATGAGCCGGTCGATCAGGTTTTCAACCGACCCCAGTTCCCGGCGGATTTTCAACGGTTCCAGATCACTGCCGATGAGTCCGATGCCGGTGCTGTCCGGTGCCCGGTAGATAATGGCCCACATGCCGGTCAAAACCCGCGTCAACCGATTCTGGGCATCTCCGTAATAGACCACGATACCGCACATGTAAGTATCTCCTCACACTGTTTTCCCTGATAAAGCTGATATCACTCAATCATGAAAGACACAATTGACAAAACCGGTCCATGTTTTTTTCATTTTCCAGATGAAAGATGTATTCAATGGCCATGGCTGCCTTTTTAGGGCCTATCACTGGTTCATTTCTTCCGGGGCAGCAGAATATGAAATTTTTCACGGATGGCCCTGTCCACTTCATCCGGAATATAGGCAGTTTGATTAGCCAGCAGCTTTTTGGCAATAACCAGGGCCCGCTGACGCGCATCCATGGATCCTTCTTTGACCCAGCGGTCCCGGTTTTTGCGGTCGGTCACGCCGTTACCGTTGAAATATTCACTGCGGATATGTTTCATGGTGTGGGGTGCTGTCATAAAATTGCCGCCCGGGCCGATACTGTCAATAACTTCCAGCGCCAGATGTTCCTCATCCACCTCTATCCCGTTCAATACCTGGCAGCAGTTACCGATGATCTCGTCATCGATGACAAACTGCTCATGGGCAATGGTGAGCATGGATTCCAGCATACCGGCACTGTGATGGATATAATTCGAACCACCCATGGCCGCCAGCACCGAAGTCAAGGCTTTTTCATACCCGGCCTGGGCATCCGGCACCTTGGCGTCGGACAGGCCCGAAGAGTTGTAGTTGGGCACCTTGATATGCCGGGACAGCTGGTGGATGGCTGCATTCATCATGCCACATTCCACCGCCCCGCCGCAGTAGCCCATGGTGGCCAGGTTGGCCATACCCGGAATCCCGCCGTAAAGCAACGGCGCCCCGGGGTTAGTCATCTGGCAGATGGCGACGCCGGCCAGTTCTTCGGCATGCAGCTGGGCCAGAGTGCCGGCCATGGTCAACGGAGATGTGGACCCGGCCATAGGGGCGGAAGACAGGGCCACGGGAATTTTGTGCCGGATCGCTTCCTGCATAATTTTGGTGGACTGGGTGCACAGCTTGAGCGGACTGATGGCAAATGAGGTGATCACGGAAATCATCGGCCGCTCTGCCAATTTTTCTTTGCCGCCAGCGATCATGGCAGCCATCTCTATGACCTGATGGAGCCCGCCTTCATTGTTCACCCCGGACATGACATGCTTGCCGGAAGCGGCCAGGCAGGCGTAAAACATATTAATATCATAATCTTTTTCATCAATATCCGTGGGAATGCACGGCCGGACCAGAAAATGGATGTGCTTGAGTTGGTCCACCAGCCGGGATACTTTGTACAGGTCATCCAGAGTGGTGGCCCGGACCTCGCCGGTGTCTGGGTCCAAAATCTTGATGGCTGCCCCGCCCGTCCCAGATGAACCCGGTCCTCGGTCAGATTCAGATCATTTTCCGGATTCTGACCGCAGAGCACCACCTTTTCCGGTGCTTTTTCCACCCAGGCTGTGACCATATCCTCAGGGAAACGAATCCGTTTTTTATCCCGGTCCACGGAGGCTCCGTTTTTCTTCAGCATGGCTATGGTGTCATCCAAGCCCGACTCATAAGTGATGCCGGTTTTTTCCAGAATGGTCAAAGCGGCATGGTGGATGGTTTCAACCTGCTTTTCAGTCAGAGGCTGGTAGTGTCCGCCCTGTAATCCCATTAAATTCATCGTTCTCTCCTGATTTTTTTCGGTTGCCGTTTTTCCTGTAAAAACACCCTGTTTCTGTTTTATGTCACGGCCCGGCCCGGGTGTCAACAGAAGTGTAACAAAAACTATCTTTTTTTATCGCCCTTGCAAAAACTGATAGCTTTTGTTACAAAAAGACTCATAAAAAAAAAGGAAGCCTCATGAAAACTCACAAATAACAATGAAACGCTAACCCATGGAAACGTCATGACCCAGAAATCCACCACCCTGCAAGCCGTCGTCCACAAAAAATATGACACCCTGACCGCCAAAGGTAGACGTCTGGCGGACTTTGTTCTCGCCAGCCCGGACAAGGCCGTTTTCATGACCACCCGGCAGCTGGCTGCGGCGGTAAACACCAGCGAAGCCACGGTGGTTCGGTTTGTACGGCAGCTGGGATTCGATAACTACGCGATTTTCATCAACACATTGCGGGACTTCATCGACCGGGAACTGACCCTGGTGGAAAGAGGACGAATGAGCCACCTGGTGGCCGGCAGTGATGATGCGGAACTGGACCGGCTCATCAACCAGGATATCCGCAGCATCCGGCCATGCACAAAATGTCGACCCAGCCGTGGTCAAGGCGGCCCGGAATGTTTTGAAATCCGCACCGGCCGTCTATGTCATGGGATCCCGGCTGTCCTATTCTTCGGCCCACTACATGGGCTGGACCCTGTCAAAGATCCGGCCGCACGTCTGTATTCTCAACGGCAGCGACCGCACCTCCATGGATCAGCTGATTTTCGCTCCACCAAAATCGGTGGTGGTGGTCATTGCCACCTCCCGGTACCCCAACGAACTGGTACGTCTGGGCAAAATCCCCAGACGTCAGGGCCTGAGCCAGATTCTGATCACGGACAGTGCCTCCTGCCCCCTGGTCCAGTTCAGCGACCATGTCCTGATCACTCCCCAGAAAAGCATTCCATTTCTGGGCACTCCGGTTTCCATGATCAGCCTGATCCATTACCTGCTTCACACCCTGGCATCGGACATGGGAGATGCACTCAACCAGCACCAGGAAAAGCTGGACCAGGCCTATCTGGAAAATGATATCTGGTTTAATGACAAAAAAAGCCCGT
>LQAG01000246.1_pt1 | contig 19875 bp, 29 predicted proteins | sample 1535801 | NCBI WGS metagenome assembly LQAG01 (sample SAMN04331584, study PRJNA305678) | bioreactor metagenome | isolation source: bioreactor_3 inoculated with Wadden Sea sediment 1st replicate of a... | place: Germany:Bremen | reverse complement strand
CACGAGGAAATCGGATCTTGAAACGTTTCCAGACATAGAAAATTCTGTCGCCTGTGTCCAGGATGCCCGCTTCGATATGCTTGAGGTTCGCAGTGCCGCCGACCTGGTTCTCGCCGACCTTATGGGATCCGCCGACCTGGGACCGATCTGGCAGAGGTCTCGTAAACTTCTGCTTGAGGAGCGTCGTAAGCGGGAAGAGCAGGCTATCCGCTCGCAGGAGGAAAAGAGTGAGCGACAGCGTCTACATGTCCTTAATATCTTTAAAACAATTGCTGGTAATCACATTGGCCAGTTCGGTGTCTCTCAGGTGGAAAAGGCATTTACCGTTGTTGGCTCCGATCTTAAAAGTGAGAAGCTGGATCTGTTTATCTGGAGCTGGAAAACTGGCCCGTCTAGTGGCTGGGCAGTCCAAATTACTGCGATGATCAGCGAAATGAAAAAGCAGTTTGAAAATAGCGTTTATTTTTAAATTTTCGTTTTAGCAGTCTTTACCTGACCTTATGCTTATCTCTATAATCGAGTTTGTTGTTGACCGTTTTGATGGCATGTTTTATATACTGCAGTTCGATAAACCCATGTTTTTTTAACCTCAAATGAATCAGGAGGCACGCAGATGAAAAAAAATGACCGTCTTGCTTTCAACCATGGCCCTTGCTCTGAGCCTGACGACAACCGGCTTTGCAGCCGATACGATCAAGCTCGGCGTCGCTGGTCCCCACAGCGGTGACCTGGCTCCCTATGGTATTCCAGCCATGAAAGCTGCTCAACTTGTCGTTAAGGATATCAATGCCAAAGGCGGGATTCTGGGCAAGCAGGTTGAGTTGTTGATTCAGGACGACCAGTGTAAGCCGGAAATCGCAACCAACACCGCGACCAAACTGGTCACCGACGGTGCTCATCTTGTTCTCGGCCACATCTGTTCCGGCGCCACCAAGGCGGCTCTCGGTATCTACAAGGATGCCGGGATTCCTGTTATGTCTCCCTCAGCCACTAACCCGCCGCTGACTCAGAGTGGTGATTATCCCAACTTCTTCCGGACTATCGCTTCTGACGACATGCAGGCCAAGATGGCTGTCGATTTCGCTATCAAGAAGGGCTTCAAGAAGATCGCCATCCTGCACGATAAAGCTGACTACGGTAAAGGCTTTGCTGACTTTGCCAAGAAGTTCATTGAAGAGTCGGGCCAGGCCGAAGTCGTTCTGTTTGAAGGGATCACTGCAAACGCCATGGACTACTCTTCCATTATCCAGAAGGTACGCCGCAACAAGGCCGACGCCCTGATCTATGGTGGCTACCATCCTGAGGCATCCAAGCTGACGGCGCAGATGAAGCGCAAGCGCCTCAAGACCGCGTTTATCTCTGACGACGGCGTCAAGGATCCGAGCTTTCTCAAAGTTGCCGGTAAAGCCGCTGAAGGTACTTTTATGACCGGTCCTCGCGATCTGTCCAAAAATCCCCTCAATGCTGCTGCTGTTGAACAGTACAAAGCTGAGTACGGCGGTGATCCGGGTGCCTTCTTCCAGGAAGGCTACTCCGCTGCCCTGGCATTGCTGACCGCTGTGGAAAAGCCGGTAGCACCGATTACGATGCCGTAACCAAGGCCCTGCGCAGTGAATATGTCGAGACTCCGGTTGGTAAGATCAAGTTTGACGCTAAAGGCGATGCCGAAGGTGTTGGCTTCTCGGTTTATACTGTTAAAGATGGCCAGTTTCTCGAGCTCATGTAGCTCGATTATGGATGTTGGGAGCAGCGCCTGAAATCCAGCTGCATTTTCAGGGGGTCGGCCGAGTGCCGACCCCCTGAAGTTTCATCAGGGCTGATGCTTTGAGCGCGGCAAACTCAGTAGTACCGCGATAGTATCGCAGCCTAATCTCTTACCTGTTGGTTATTATATATGGACTGGTCATATTTTCTTGAACTCTTTCTCGGCGGTTTGACCCGAGGGAGTATCTACGCCCTGATTGCTCTGGGCTACACAATGGTTTACGGCATTATTCAGCTGATAAATTTCGCCCACGGTGAAATCTATATGATTGGTGCCTTTGTCGCCCTGATCGTGGCCGGTATCTGTACTATTTTACGGTTTCGCCGGTATTTCGGTTTTGATCCTGGCTGCAATTGCTGCGGTTATATATGCCAGTGCCTACGGGTACACGCTTGAAAAGATCGCTTATGGTCCGCTGCGTGGGGCACCACGACTTTCACCGCTGATCAGTGCTATCGGCATGTCGATTTTTTTGCAGAACTATGTTCTGCTGGCGCAGACCTCGGATTTCCTTCCCTTCCCCAACTTGATCCCCGATTTCGAGTTCATGGAACCGGTCGCCCATATCGTCGGGTCTCCCGAACTGGTTATTCTGGTGACGACAATTGTGACCATGATTCTGCTGACCCTGTTGATCAAGAAGACCAAAATCGGCAAGGCGATGCGCGCGACCCAACAGGATATGAGTATGGCCAGACTGGTTGGCATCAACGTCGACCGGATCATCTCCATGACCTTCGTTATCGGTTCGGCCCTGGCCGCCATTGGTGGTGTTCTGGTTGCTTCCTATATCGGTCAGGTCAACTTCTATATCGGGCTTTTTGGCCGGGTTAAAGCATTTACCGCTGCGGTTCTCGGCGGGATCGGTTCGATTCCCGGAGCTGTTCTGGGCGGCCTGGTTCTCGGTTGGACCGAGAGTTTTACGGCCGGCTATATCTCAAGTGATTACGAAGACGTCTTTGCCTTCGGTTTACTGGTATTGATTCTGATTTTGCGCCCGGCCGGTATTCTCGGCAAGGTGCGCAAGCAGAAGGTATAGGGAGGCAGATATGTTGAAAAATATTAAGCAGTCATTGATTGTCTCCGCCTGGTTTGTCTTCCTGACCTTTCCGCTGATGGCGGTGCGCGTCAATACGACCGAACAGGTTGTCGAGTGGCGCTTCATCAATCTGATTTGGGTTGCTTATGAAACCTTTGTCCTTTCCTACTTCTGGCGTTTTTTTATTGGCGCGGCGGGGCAAAAGGATGAGGAGGCGCTGGCCGATTTGAGCTTGAGGGAGCTGGTAAGGAAGATTCATTCATACAGAACTGTCTCATTGTTTTTCTCCTTGTCCTCGTTCAATTTCTTCCCTGCGATATTTTACTCCTGGCTCAAAGAGTGGTTAATCCTCTTCGTTGTTTCTCTTGCTTTTGTTCTGTTTGCGATTGTATTGCGGAAACTTCAATTCCGGTCCCAAAAGGCTGAAAAAAAACGGCAACCTGAAGATGCTCATGGAGGATATGTCTTTCCGTTACAAAGCTATGGCTGTCCTTCTGGTCTTTGCTCTGGTTTTCCCGCTGGTGTTCGATAGTTATCAGGTCAATATCATGAATCTGGCACTGATTTATGTCGTGCTGGGGCTCGGCCTGAATATTTCAGTCGGCTTGGCCGGTCTTCTTGACCTCGGTTATATCGCTTTTTTTGGTGTCGGCGCCTATTCCTACGGACTGCTTAATCACTATTTCAATTTAGGCTTCTGGGCGATCCTGCCGGTCGGCGGCATTCTCAGCTGCCTTTTCGGTGTTGTTCTTGGGTTTCCCATACTGCGTCTTCGCGGTGATTACCTGGCGATCGTAACTCTGGGTTTCGGCATGATATTTCAGATTGTCCTGCAGAACTGGAGTGACTTCACGATGGGTATGGCAGGGATCAGCAAGATCGCCGGGCCGGGGCTGTTCGGTTTCGACATGACCATTACCGGATCGATCACTTATATTTATTACATTATGATTGCCTTGGTGGTCTTTACAATTCTGATCACGATGCGCCTGCGTAACAGTCGCGTCGGGCGCGCCTGGATCGCTCTTCGCGAAGACGAAATCGCCTGTGTGGCGATGGGTATAGACATGGCCAGAACCAAGCTTTCAGCTTATGCCCTGGGAGCATTCTGGGCAGGAATGATCGGTGTCCTGTTTGCTGCCAAGCAAGCCTATATCAATCCGGCCAGCTTCGGCTTTATGGAATCGGCCATCGTGCTGTCGATCGTTGTTCTTGGAGGCATGGGATCGATCCTTGGTGTGATTCTGGGGGCATTCATCCTGATTCTTCTGCCGGAGTATCTGCGAGCCCTTTCCGAATACCGTATGCTCGTTTTCGGTGCGGCGATGGTGTTGATGATGATTTTCCGTCCTCAGGGATTGATCAGCAATATCCGCCAGAAGTACGAATATAAAGGTGATAATTTGCAGGAAGATGTCGAAAATGGCTGAGAAAAAGAAGATTCTCGAAGTAAAAGGATTAACCATGGACTTTGGCGGCCTGCGTGCTGTCGATACCGTTTCATTGACCGTTTGTGAGGGAGAGATTGCTGCGCTGATCGGCCCAACGGGGCGGGCAAGACAACCTTCTTCAACTGTGTGACAGGCATCTACACTCCGACTAAGGGGACATTCTGCTTCATACCAAGGGGGCGAAACCCGCCGTCTTAACGGTTTAAAGCCGAATCGCGTCACTGAATGGGGTTGGCCCGTACTTTTCAGAATATCCGTCTGTTTGCTGACATGACTGTACTCGAAAACGTTATGATTGGCCGTCACTGTCGCACCCATGCTGGCATTTTCCGCTCGATCATCCGTAACAAGAGTGTGCGTGAGGAAGAACAGCAGATCGTTGAGACCAGCTATGAGCTGTTGACAAAGGTCGGTCTGCAGGATCTGGCTAACGAGTTTTCCAAAAACCTGCCCTACGGAGCCCAGCGCAGGCTTGAAATTGCCCGGGCCATGGCGACCGAACCCGACCTTCTGCTCCTTGATGAACCTGCTGCGGGAATGAATCCACAGGAGACAGCGGAACTTGATCAACTGATCTGTCGCATCAGTGAAGAAGAGAAAATTGCCATTCTGCTGATTGAACACGACATGAAGCTGGTCATGAATATTTCCAACCCGATTTATGTTATGGAGTATGGCAAGAAAATTGCGGAAGGTTGTCCTCAGGAAATCAAGGATAATCCCAAGGTTATCGAGGCCTATCTGGGTGAGGAAACGGACGCCTGATTGAGCTGTGTCACAGACCGCTGTAATATACAGCCCATGACCGATGGACGAGACATATAATGCTTAAAATTCAAAATATTCAAACCTACTACGGCAACATTCAGGCATTGAAAGATGTCAGTATTGAGATCAAAGAGGGTGAAATCGTTGCTTTGATTGGGCCAACGGCGCTGGTAAAACGACAACGCTGATGTCGATTTGCGGCATTACTCCCCCGCGATCGGGACAGATTCTGTTTGATGGCGATCCCATTCAACAGATCAGTGCCGAAAAATTGTTCAGCAGGGGATCATTCAGGTCCCTGAGGGGCGTCGCATTTTTCCCGATTTGACTGTCCTTGAAAATCTGGAGATGGGGGCTTTTTTACGCAAGAACAAGCGCTTGGTTCAGCAGGACCTGAATTACGTCATGACGCTGTTCCCAATTCTCGAAAAGCGTAAAACCCAGCTAGGTGGGACCTTATCCGGTGGGGAGCAGCAGATGCTGGCGATTTCTCGGGCGCTGATGGCTCGTCCACGTGTTCTGCTTCTTGATGAACCGTCACTGGGATTAGCGCCGCTGATTATTAAGCAGATATTCGACATCATCAAGCAGATCAACAAAGAAAGTAATACCACTATCTTTCTGGTGGAGCAGAATGCCAATCAGGCACTCAAGCTCGCAGATCGCGGTTATGTTATGGAGAATGGTCGTATTACGCTGGTCGATTCTGCAGATAATCTATTGGCCAATGATGACGTACGTAAGGCGTATCTTGGTATGTAAGACTATGGCTGGTCAACGAAAAGGGCGTCTCGGAGGGGACGCCCTTTTCGTTGACGTGGTAACATTAATTTCCTCCTGAACTTTTTTTTATTTATAGTAACATCAATCCCTTCTGGCGGCGGAATGGATCTGTCAATGCGTAATCTTTTTTTCGACAGTCACTAAAAAAGTTATTATCGGTTATCTGGTGGTGGTTCTCTTCAGCCTCTTGGCTGTTGGTTTCGCTCTGTCCCGCTTACACCAGCAAACACGTCAGACTGAACAGCTGGTGAACGTTGAATTCCGTTCGTTTGAGCTGGTTCGAGATTTGCAACAGAATCTTCTGGCTCAGGAGAATATCGAAAAACAATTGCTGATTTTGCGCGATCCGGCCCTGAGTGAATTACGCCTGAATCGTAATGGTGAGTTTATCCGGTATGCGCTGTCGCTTAACCGGCTCGCTACGACTGAAGATATTCGCACTTTGATTAAGCTGGTCGAAAGCTACCGCCAGGCCGATGCCCAGCTCTCTGAAGCCCTTTTCTTCGAAAATTGGGAGCAGGCTCAGAAACTGTCCAACGAGATCACCGTTCCCTTGCGGATTCAGTTGCTGAACTACCTGGCTGAGTTAAGGCAGAGACAGCAGCAGACAATCAATGCTGACCTGGCTGAGTTGTCCGATCACACGGTCAAAGCATTCCAGATGACAGCCATATTGACCTTGATCGGAATCTGCTTGTCCGCTCCGGTTTCAGTGACCGTTATTTTAAGTATCCACCGTTCAGTCAGAACCCTGAAAGAAGCAACCCAACTTATTTCGGCCGGCGGTTCGAACATCAACCGGAACTGAGCGGCAATGACGAATTTGCTCAGCTGGCTCATGATTTTTCGAGCATGGGGGAAAAGCTGCGCGATCTTGAACAGCTGCGTCTGGATGCAAATCCATTGACCCAGTTGCCGGGTAATCTTGCGATCGACCGTGAGATCGATTTACGAATCAACAAGAAAGAGCCTTTTTCGCATCTTTATATTGATCTTGACAATTTCAAAGCATACAGCGACCGCTATGGGTATAAGGCCGGAAGCGATGTGTTGGCGAGTGTCGGTGAATTGATTCAGCGGGTTGTCGGTCAGTATGGGACTCCGGAAGATCTGATAGGCCATATCGGCGGCGACGACTATGTCGTCGTGTCGACTCTTGAGCTTGGTGAAACTCTGGCCCAGAAGGTCATTGATGCTTTTGAAGCGCTGGTGCCGTCGTTTTATAATGAAGAAGATCGTAAAGCCGGTTCCTTTGTCGGAAAAGATCGCTATGGTGTGACCAGAACTTTTCCGTTGATGACAATTTCCATTGCTGTTATTCCTTCAGACCATTATGAGTATCCATCCCGTCTTGCGATCAGCCAGGATTGCGCGCGTTTAAAGGAATATCTGAAGATACAGGACGGCAGCAACTATATGTTTGAGAGGCGTAGATAGTGTTCAGATTCTGTCTGTTGTTTGTTCTCATGCTGCTGACGGCATGCTCACAAATATATCCTGAAATCCATAAGAGGATTGTGCCCCGCGATCAGAAGGCGTTCAGTCACGCGTTTGATTCTTTCAGACAGAGTCATCAGATTGCCTGGTTGCAGACCTTTCAGCAAAATTATCCTGACAGTGAATGGGCACAGCGGGCAGCAACGATTATTTTTTACGCGGAGAAAGTAGATCAGGCCAAAGCTCAGTTGGAGCGTCAGAATCTGGAGCTTGAGGCTTTGAAACTGGACAATGAAAGCTTGGCCGATCAGCTGATTCAACTGGAACAAGGCAATCAGGAATTGACGGAACAGCTGGAGCAGTTGAAAGGTCTTCTGATTCAACTTGAGCAGCGCTCTCAGCAGGACGGTTAGCTGAATGTCATCATTGCTCATGGCTGGAATTTTGATCTTTGTCTTTGCTGTTCTCAACTTTTACTATTCCGTACAGATTCTGCGGCGAGTCAGTGAGCAGGACGTAAAGATGAATTTTTTTGAGCTGCGCTGGCAGGTGCATAAAAAAATGCAGCTCTATTGTCGCTTGACTCGCAACGATGATGGCCATATCGGCTTTGCCTTTTACGGTTATTGGATCAGCCTTATTGTGATGCTGATGGCAATCTTCTGGTTGTTTTCTTCCATAAACACTGGCGATCTTGCAATCTCCTGAAAGTCATTTCTTTGTTATGAAAAATTCTGTTCACAGCCTGTTGATTCTTTATACGGCTGTTTTTCTTCTTTCACTGAATGGTCTCTTTGCCAAACTGATCCCTCTTGATGCATTGTCGATCACTCAGCTACGCAGTTGCGTTGCCGTTCTGGGTTTTCTGCTGTTCTGTCTCCTGCGCCACCGGAGTTTAAGACTGCATGGTGTCAAGCAGCAGTCCGGTGTCATGGGGCTTGGTGTCCTGCTTGGCTTGCATTGGGTTACCTTTTTCCATGCCATGCAGGTTTCGACTGTTGCCATCGGCATGTTGGCCTTGTTCAGCTTTCCTATCGTCACCATAATGCTGGAGCCCTTTTTTGCCGGTCAGCGCGTTAAAATTCGCGATATGGCAGCTGGCGTTGCGGTTTTATGCGGCATCGCCATCATGGTAAGTCAGGATCTGACCGATATCGGAGGTTCTGTCGTACAGGGTGTTTTCTGGGGGTGGTTTCCGCCGTTCTGTTTTCGATCCGCAATCTGAGTCAGAAATATCACTTCAGAACAGTTCCCAGTGACCGTTTGATGTTTCATCAGGTTCTTACCATAGCATTGATGTTGATCCCATTTGTTGCGGTCCGGGACGCTGCTGCCTGAGTTTTCCCCATTGGGGATCGTTGTTGGCATTAGGGCTTCTGAGCACAGCGACGGCCCACACTCTGTACAGTTACAGCCTCAAACTGCTGGCAGCCAAGTCGGTTGCCCTGATCGGATGTCTGCAGCCGTTGGTTGCCGCTGTGCTTGCCTGGCTTGTCCTGCAGGAGATCCCCCAGCCCTCTGTTGCTGTGGGCGGGGCGATCATCCTGCTTGTTGCCATGTATGAATCGGGGTTCAAAAAATAAATTCCTGAGTGTCAGATTCGTGCTCTTTCATATTGAGCAGGCCAATGTGTTTGTACTCCCAGCTGATCTGCGGCAGTAAGTGGCCAGTACGGATTACGCAGCAGTTCACGGCCGAGCAGAACCGCATCGGCTTGTCCGTCTGAAATAATCTGCTCAGCTTGTTTTGCTTCTGTAATCAGACCCACCGCGGCGCTTGCAACCCCTGTTTTTGCTTTGACTGCTGTTGCAAAGGGAACTTGAAATCCGGGTGCGACAGGTATGGCAGCATCAGCGACCAAGCCTCCCGATGAGCAGTCAATCAGGTCTATTCCGATTGCCTTCAGTTGTTGGCAGAATTCTAACGATTGCTCCAAGTCCCATCCTCCATCGACCCAATCAGTGGCCGAAATGCGGATAAATACAGGCAGGCTCTCTGGCCAGTTTTACGGACCGCTTCTGCTATCCTGAGGGGAATCTCATCCGGTTTTCCAGCGATCCGCCAAATTCATCGATCCGTTTATTGCTCAGGGAGAAAGGAACTGGTGCAGCAGATAACCATGGGCTGCGTGAATTTCAATCACTTGAAACCCCGCTCTCAGTGCTCTTGCGTTGCTGTAACGAAATCGTGTTCAATGCTGTCCAGTTGTTTCGAATTAAGTTCAACCGGTTGGGGGTGTTCTTCTGTAAAGGGGATCGGGCTTGGTGCGCAGGGCTGCCAGCCGCGCTCGTCAGGAGTTAACGGATGACCTCCCCGCCAGGGGGCGTCTGTCGACGCCTTGCGACCTGCATGAGCCAGTTGAATTCCGGCGATGCTTCCCTGATCCTTGATAAAGCTTACAATCTCGCTGAATTGATTCATCTGATCATCATTCCAGAGCCCCAGATCGTCCGGACTGATTCTCCCTTCCCGGTTGATTGCCGTAGCCTCGGTCAGGATGAGACCAACACCTCCGGTCGCCCGTGCTCCAAGATGAGCCAGGTGCCATTTATGAGGTCTTCCGTCTGGACTGCAGTATTGGCACATAGGGGACAAAAAAATTCTGTTGGGAATGATCAGATCACGAATTTTAAAGGGGGAAAAGAGGTGCGTCATTTTATTTCTCCTGATGAGATGTGTCGAGTCGGCTGTATGGTTTTTAACCTAGGTAAAATAGCAAATTATCAGGCAGGAGCAATACCCACTTTACAATTTGGAGATTATTCTTCTGTGCTGTCGGCATTTCTTTGTGAGATTTTTTTTTGGGGTATAGTGCTCCGAAAATATGAAACCGGACCCCTTTGTGGTGCCGGGTTTCCTCTGTGTGAAGCATGCTCAGATCCATTTTGCTTCAAATAATAAGAATTAAATATGGGGGTTTGTTTTGGATATTGATCAACTTATTACACCGGCTGATCTGGAAGAGGCTTATCAGGTACTGCTTTCCAGTCCAGATGCCGTTCTCCTTGGAGGATGCGGTTATCTGCGCCTGTCTGACAGAAAAATAGGTACCGCCATTGATCTGTCCTCGCTGGATTTACATCATATTGTCGAGAATGAAGGCGCCGTTGTCATCAGTTCGATGACGACACTTCGCAGTATCGAAACCAGTACATTGTTGCGTTCGTCAGGACATCAGATTTTGGCCGATGCGGTCAGGGATATTGTCGGCGTTCAATTGCGTCACGGGGTGACTATCGGGGGCAGTGTTGCCGGTCGTTATCCGTTCTCTGACCCGATTGTCGCTCTGCTCGCACTGGATGCCCAACTGGTTTTTTACAAGACGGGAAGCATTTCCCTTAAGACCTTTTTGAACAGCAAACCGTTAAAAGATATTCTGGTTCAGGTTGTGCTGCCCAAAGCCGATTGTGTTGCAGCCTTTGCCAGCATTCGGAAGGCCAGGACCGATTATGCCGTTCTGAACACGGCGGTAGTAAAAAAATGGGAACAGTTACCGGATCGTTGTCGGGAGCCGTCCAGCCAGAGCCGTCAGGATTGAACAGGCGGAAAATTATCTTAATCAACAAGGGTTGAATGAAAAGAGCCTGGTCCAGGCAGCAGAGATCGTTGCGCAGTCCTTGTCTTTCGGAACGAACCCACGCGGGAGTGCCGAATATCGAAAGCAGATCTGTCCGATTCTGGTTAAACGAGCTTTGACCGAGGTGATGAATGCAGTGTGAAGCGATGATTAATGGCATTCCGGTGGCCATCGGTTTTAGCGCTGGAGAAATGTTGGCAGAGACGTTGCGGCGGTATGGATATCTCAGCGTTAAACGTGGATGTGAAACCGGTTCCTGTGGTCTCTGTACGGTCTGGTTGGATAACCGTCCGGTTCTTTCGTGTGCCACGTTGACGGCCGTATTCCGGACGAGAAGTGACGACAATCGAAGGCTTACAGGATGAAGCTGGGGAGTTTGCTCGGTTATGGTTGCCGAAGGAGCCGAGCAGTGCGGTTTTGCGCACCCGGGTTTACCATGACCGTACTGGCCATGAAGCGTGAGCTGAAGGAGCCAACTGAAGATGACATCAATCACTATTTGGCTGGAAACCTCTGCCGCTGTTCCGGCTACAAAGGGCAGATGCGGGCGATCAAGAAATTTATGGGGTTGAACTGATGGAGATGATCGGACAGGAAATTCCCAAGATTGATGGTGTCGCCCTGGTCAAGGGTGCTCCGGCCTATACCAGCGATCTTGATATCAACAACAACGCTCTGATCGTTAAGATTCTACGAAGTCCTCATGCTTCCGCATGGATCAGGGCGATTGATGTTGCAGCGGCTGAAGCTCTACCCGGTGTCGAATGCGTACTGACCTATAAAGATGTTCCTCAGACCCGGTTTACCTTGGCAGGCCAATCTTATCCTGAACCTTCACCTTACGATCGTCGCATTCTCGATCAGCAGCTGCGCTATGTCGGTGATGAAGTTGCTGTCGTGGCTGCCGTTAATGAAGCGACGGCATTGGCCGCTCTTAAGTTGATCGAGGTGGACTATGATGTCCGGACTCCGGTTCTTGCTCTGACGGAGGCCCTGGACAACGACAACCTCGTTCATTCGCAACAACCGCAGACCAATTTTGATATCGGCAACGACAGCTCTCGTAATATTGCTGCCAGTCATTGTGTCGAGCAGGGCGATGTTGACGCAGTCTTTGCTGCTTGCGATGTCGTGGTTGAAAGAACGTACACAACACAGGCGCAGGCGCACGCCATGATGGAAACTTATCGGGCTTCAACCTGTTTCGATGTCAACGGCCGCCTGCAGGTGATGTCGTCAACCCAGATTCCGTTTCATGTAAGACGACATCTGGCCCGGATTCTCGATATCCCGCGCAGTCGGATCAAAATTCTAAAGCCACGCCTTGGTGGTGGTTTTGGTGGCAAACAGACCGCTTCGGTTGAGATGTTTCCAGCTATCGTGACGATGAAGACAGGCAAGCCGGCACAGCTGGTTTACACCAGAAAAGAAAGTTTCAGTTGCACCACGACCCGACATGCCATGCAACTGAGAGTTCGTCTCGGGGCGGACAAAAGGGACACATCAAAGTCGTCGATATCCATGCATTGTCAGATACCGGTGCCTATGGTGAGCACGCACCGACAGTCTTCTGGGTTGTCGGTCAGAAGACTCTGCCGCTTTATTTCAGAGCCGAGGCCTTCCGTTATCATGGTCATGCCCTTTACACCAATAAAACACCGGGAGGTGCATTGCGTGGCTATGGCGCTACGCAAGGAACCTTCGCACTTGAATCAGCTGTGAATGAGCTGGCTGAAAAGTTGAATATGAACCCTGCCGAATTGCGTTTGCAAAACCTGATCGGCGAGGGAGATCAACATCCCGTTCTGTGTGGATCAACAGCAGAACAGCCGGCTACACTCAAGAGCAGCAGCCTAAAGCGTTGTATTGCAAAGGGGCTTGAACTGATCGGTTGGGGTGAGAATTATCCCAGTGTAAGGTTGAGTGAAACCAAAGTCCGTGGTTATGGTATGGCGGTGACCATGCAGGGGTCCGGGATTAACGGCATCGACACGGCATCGGTTCTGATCAAACTCAATGAGGATGGTTTCTTTACGCTGTCCCATTCCGCTTCAGATATGGGGCAGGGCTCCGACACCATGTTGGCCCAGCTTGCTGCTGATATTCTGGAAGTCAAGCTGGATCAGATTGTCGTAACCAGTTTCGATCTGGATACCGTGCCTTACGATCCCGGAGCCTATGCTTCGAGTGGTGCCTACGTCACCGGCAATGCTGCCGTCCGTTCTGCCGAAGACATGAAGCGTCAGATGATTGCCTGTGCGGCCCGTTTTCTGGCCGTTGACAGTGAGAATGTTGACTATGCAGAAGGGAGTTTCCGTACCCATGCCGGTGCCACCCTGTCTCTTTCAGATATGGCCCAGCGACTCTGCTCTTTCGAAGGCCAGGATCAGCTGATTGCCAAAGGAACCTTTGGAGGTGATACCTCGCCACCACCATTCATTGCCGGATTTGCTGCCGTTGATGTCGATCTGGAAACGGGAGAGTGCCGAGTTTCCGATTATGTGGCTGTCGTTGATTGTGGAACCGTCATCAATCGCAATCTGGCTCGTATCCAGGTTGAGGGTGGGATCGTCATGGGCGTCGGCATGAGCCTCTATGAAGAGGTTCACTACAGTGCAAATGGAGCACTGACGACGAACTCCTTTATGCAGTACCGGATTCCGGTGCGTGAAGATATTGGCGACTTGCGGGTTGAATTTGAAGAAAGTCATGAACCCACCGGCCTTATGGTGCCAAGTCGGTTGGCGAGGTCGTCTGTAATACCCCGCCTCCAGCGATTACTCACGCGATTTATAATGCCACCGGTGTGCGATGTTGCGATCTTCCGGCAACCGCTGAAAAGGTACTGATGGCGATGGCCGGTCGAGGATAAGATCGTTTTTCCTCCTGTGGCCTCAGGGCAGAGGAGGCCGTGGAACAGAATTTTTTGGTGATATCGTCAATGACACGCCTGTTTTTTAAGGTTTTTCGACTCAAACAGGGGGATGTCGTCAGCATTATTGGTGCCGGCGGGAAAACCTCACTCATGTATCGTCTTGCGGCCGAGGCCAGGGATGCGGGCCTTGCTGTATTGGTAACGACAAGTACCCGGATATTTATTCCGCAACCAGAGATGTACGATGCCATCGATTTGAGCGGTTCCGCTTTTGCGCATGCCCAGACCGCTAGTGCAGGTATCTATGTCGCCGGAATGCCCGATGCCGATGAAGGTAAAATGCGGGGAGTTCATGAGAGTAAACTCTCTGGTTGCATGAAACGTTTGATCTGATCCTGGTTGAAGCGGACGGCTCGGCCCGGAAGCCTCTCAAGGGGTGGAAGGATTCGGAGCCGGTTCTCTTTCCTCAGACGACATTGACCATTGGTGTTCTGGATGTCCAGACTTTGGGGCGACCTATCGATAGTGAACTGGTTCATCGGCTCGACCTTTTTCAGAATCTGACCGATGCTGTTGAGGGGGATCTTGTCACCTTGCATCATCTGGAGAAAATTGTGACCCGCAAAAAGGGACTTTTTTCCAAAGCGAAGGGACGCAGATACTTATTTGTCAATAAGGTTGAAACTGAAAAACAGCTTGATGATTACCGCCGGTTGAGTGGTCGACTGGAGGGCCTGAGCACTGTTTCCGGCAGTGCTCTGCAGGGATTTCTTTATGAATGAATTTCTGTCCGGTCAGGACAAAATGCTGATCGTCGTACGTGGCGGCGGCGATATTGCCAGCGGCACAATTGCAAGGCTGCACCATTGTGGTTTCCGGGTTGTCGTGCTGGAGCAAGAGCATCCCTCCGCGATCAGGCGTTCCGTTTCTTTTTCTGAGGCGATTTACGATGGCAGGAAAACTGTCGAAGGGGTAACGGCCGAGAGAGTTTCTTCCTTTGCCGACTGCGCAGCTGTTTGGGCCTGTGGCGATGTCCCTGTTCTGATTGATCCCTGCTGTCAGGTCCTTGGTGATGTTCATCCTGTGGTATTGATTGATGCCATCCTGGCCAAGAAAAATTGTGGAATGACAAGAGCCATGGCTGATCTGTCGATCGCCCTGGGGCCGGGTTTCAGCGCTGGAGATGATGCCGATATTGTGATAGAGACGGCGCGTGGCCATCACCTGGGACAGCTGATCAGAAGTGGAAGGGCCTGTGCGAACACCGGGGTTCCGGGGGAAATCGCGGGGGTTTCCCGGGAACGTGTTGTTCATGCGCCCTGTCGTGGAATATTGACGATTGTCTGCGATATCGGTTGTCAGGTCAAGCGTGGTGACCTGATCGCTGAAGTCGATGATATGCCTGTATTCGCCTCAATAGATGGCGTTGTCAGGGGGATGATCCGCAACCATTTTGAGGTTGCCAGGGGGTTGAAAATTGCCGATATAGATCCGCGTGAGGAAGAGTCAGACAACTGTTTCACTATCTCCGATAAAGCGCGTTGCATCAGCGGGGGAGTGCTGGAGGCGATATTGTCGTGGCATCAAAAATACAAGCTTCCGTATATAGGATAATGCTATCATCCTCCCCTGTTCAGATCATTTCTCTGAAGGCCTGCAGCGCTTTGCTCGGAACTTCATTCCGGCGTCTGACGAACCAGGTTGTCATTTGACCGAACTCTGCTTCGAGCGAATGAATGGAGCAGTTGTCAGCGATATGTTTTTTTCAACCACGGAGCGGGGTAAAAAGCTGATCCCCATCCCAGCCGCTACACATCCGAGTATTCCCTCAATTGATCCGAACTCAATGATTTGATAAGGAGCTTGCCCTCTCTTCGCCAGCCATCGCTCAAGTTGGGCTCGGTAAGAACATCCGGATCTGAATACCAGAATTGAGACTTTTGATAATTGCTCGACACTCTCGATGTCGAGAGCGGCGACCATGACCAGCTCCTCTTCATAAGCTTTTTCGACAATCCACTGATGTTCATCAACTTCACCAGCGACAAGAGCGGCGTCGACGTGAAAATCTTTCAGGCGGTGCATCGATGTTTCAGATGGACCGGTCAGCAGTTTCAATTCAACCTGAGGGTAGGCCCGATGATACTCTGCCAACAGTGATGGAAGGCGGACTGCTGCTGTCGTTTCCATTGTCCCTATCGACAGTTTTCCCCTGGGTTCGCCTTGATCTTTGATCACCTGTTCTGCCTCTCTGGCAAGTTGAATGATCCGTTTGGCATAATCGTGTAGCAGATCACCAGAAGATGTTAGCTCAACCCCCTTACTTTTGCGATGGAAGAGGGGAGCGTCGAGCTGTTCTTCCAGATGTTTGATGCGAGCGGTTATGTTTGATTGAACGTAATGCAGTTCTTCTGCCGCTCTCGAGATACTGCCATTTTGTGCGACCGACACAAAAATTTTTAAATCTCTGATTTCCATTACAGTCTCCACACCTTTTTTCGTCAGATTTATCCGTGACCAGTCCCCGTTCTTCCGGAGCTTCAAATGGGTGTCCGGGAGGTCTATCTGAATCGGGACTTTTTTATTCTGGCCTGCATAAAAAATGTCGTGATCGATGAAGCTGAATTGTTGTTGTTTGATATCATGATATATGATGCTTTAAATCATAAATATTCATTAGATATGATGGCTGGTTGTTGATAGGATGTCAATCATGAAAAGAATAACCGCAAATGAAAACCAGGTATCTAAACGGCAGCGGGAGGCTATAATTATTCTCGTCGGAGGGATGATCGGTATGGTGATCTCAATGGGGATCGGTCGTTTTTCCTATACCCCGATGATCCCGATTATGCAACGTGACCTGGAGATGAGTTACCGCTTAGCGGGGTGGTTGGCGGGAGTGAATTACCTCGGCTATCTTATTGGTGCCATCGTTTATTCTTTTTTGCCATACAAGCCGCGGACAAGGCATGTCGTCATCTTTTCGTTTGTGCTGATTATTTTTACGACGGCAGCCATGGGTTGTTTTGTTTCAGCCCTCTGGTGGGGGAGCATGCGTTTTATCAGTGGTGTTGCCAGTGCCGTTATTTTCGTCATCATATCGGCCGACGTCGGTGAAGCTCTGATAGATCGGGGTTATGGCCACTGGATTGGTTTTGTGTTTACTGGTGTTGGTGGCGGTATTGTTTTGAGCGGTCTTGTCGTCCCATTGCTGGACAGTGTTAGTATGTGGGACGGCGTATGGATGGGGATGGGGCTTATCTCATTATTGCTTTTCCTGTTGTGGTGTGCGATCACGGCTGGTGAGAAAAGTGTTCCTGAAAGCAGAGCCGTTTCATTGGTTCAATTCTCCGGTACTGGACATTTATGGACTCTGGTCATGGCCTATTTCTTTGAAGGTCTGGGCTATGTTGTCACTGCAACCTTTTTGGTGGCCATTGTCTCAAAGACCGAAGGGCTGGAAAGTTTCGGTGGATACAGTTGGGTCGTGGTTGGCTTCTCGGCAATGATGTCGACGCTTTTATGGCCACTTCTTGCTCGTTTCAGCGGACGTAAACGTGCTTTGTTGCTGGCCTATATTATTCAGACCGGAGGTGTCCTTGTCAGCATTCGCGCTGATACAATCATTGAGGTCATGTTTGTCGCGGTGGCGTTCGGTTCTACTTTCATGGGAATTACGGCCCTTATTCTGACAGAAGGACACTTTCGGATGCCTCAGAACAAGGGGCGCGTCAGTGCCGTATTGACTGCGAGCTTCGGTACCGGGCAGATTCTCGGTCCGGTTGGTGTCGGTTATCTTGCCGATCTGCAGGGGGATTTTGCCTTGTCCCTACTGCTGGCAGCAAGCGGTATCATCATCGGCTGTGTTTTTGTTGGGTTCGATCATCACTATGTTCAAGCTAACCAGAGGAAGAGGTGTCAACATGCCATACGTAAACTTTAAAATTACCAGGGAAGGTGCAACTGCTGAACAAAAAGCTCTGTTGATTCAAGGAGCAACCGATTTATTGGTTAACGTTCTGGGGAAAACCCTGCGACCACAGTTGTTGTTATTGATGAAGTCGAGACCGATAACTGGGGCATTGGTGGAGAGACGGTTACGCGTAGACGCAAAGCCGGTAAGTGAGGTCTGTTCTGAAAAACCGGTTTTGTAAATCTCCCTATAAGCATTATTACCGGGCAGAATGAAATGATCGTACTCATCAGCCGGTTGCCTTGAAAACCAGTTGTGCTTACGTGGTTTGTGCGATTTTCCGGGAGGAGGTCATACGACGATCAGACCCATTTTGACGGCCGGTTTTTCACATATAGCAACAGGAACTGGGGGCAGATGCGGGTTCAATAATAATGTGAATGGCGATTGGGCTCTTGTCAATTGTGATCATCTGCGGGCAGCAGGTTACATTTGGTGATGATGCAAAGGCGCAAGCGGAGATAGGTCGTTATAGAGCGCTTGAATCAGTGCTGCTGTCTGCACTGAAGGTCAAAAAAGACGGCTCAACCTGTTGTTTTGGTTGGGCCGTCCTGTTGTGTGACGGATCACCCGTTTTTTTTAAAAAATATCGTTTTAAGACCCCTTTGGATAGCGGGATCGGAAAGCAATCATTTTCACCTCTTTGACTTTTGCTGACGAATTTTATGTGAGAAAACTGTGAATATTAAAGGATTTCGATCAGTTCGAACTCGTAAGTCAGTTCCTCTCCAGCGAGAGGGTGGTTTGTGTCCAGAGTGATTTCTTCGTCGCTTAGTTTAATGATGGTTGCCATAAAGACTTCATCGTCTTCAGCGTCGACTTCCAGTTCGAGTCCAACAACCGGAGTGATCTCGTCCTCTGGAAATTCTGAGCGTGGTACACTGAATACATTGTCGGCATTGTATTCGCCGAAAGCATCTTCAGGAGAGATAACCAGAGTTTTTTCTCCCCCGGAGCCATTCCGATCAGAGCTTCTTCAACCGGGAGGTAAAACTCTTTTGAGCCAATTTCCAGTTCGAAAGGGCCGCTTTCGTGGCAGCAGCTTTTGTCATTACACCCATGTTCTTCACCATTACACTCAGATGATTCTTCAGGATCGGGATAGGTGCTGTCGATAATTGTTCCATCGTCCAGTTTGCCGATAAAATTAATGGAAACCTTGTCCCCTAGTTTTGCTTGTGTCATCAGTTTTTCCTATTCTTTTGAATAATAAGTTTTTGTGACGAAGAGGTGTAACACAGCGGTGAAAACAATGGAATGATTTCATGCTGTCCATCGGGATTATCGATCTCTTGCTAATCAGTCGAAAAATAGCGAGGCTTTAATTGTGTCTTTTCTGCTCAGAACGCTATGCTCCCATCGCTTCAAGTGGGCGACAACTGCTTGTTGCATGAAGATAAGTTCGATTCAGACGGCAAAAACAGTTTCACATGTATGAATGTGCGGTTGGCGAACAATGAATATCAAGCAATTAGGCCTGAGACCCAGGTGTCCGTATTGAAATGTCTGCAGAGCGTTTATAACAAAAAACGCCGCACGGAGAACCGTACGGCGTTTTTCAAATCGTTGCAAAAAGGTTTTGCTTAGATTTTACGAATCGATGCTGCCTGGGGGCCTTTTTGACCGTCAGTCACGTCGAAACTTACACGCTGACCTTCTTCGAGGGATTTGAAGCCATCGCCTTCGATCGCGGAGAAGTGAGCGAACACGTCAGGGCCGTTGTCCTGCTCAATAAAACCAAAACCTTTAGAATCGTTAAACCACTTTACTGTACCTTCAACCATCTTTTTCTCCATTTCCCATTTCGGGATTTTTTCGTTTGTGCCATTCTGTTCCGGTAGAAATAAAAAAACACGCGTCCCAGCCGGGTCTGCGTGTCTCCTGTTGGATCGACACTTTATCGATCACATATGCAACAAAACCGTCCACAAACTTGCTTAGTAAGCAGGACAATACCACGGAAAGTTTTTAAACGCAACCCCTTATGAGCTGATTTTTTAAAAATAGCAGTGACGGTACTGTTGCTGCAGCTCTTAGAATGATCGTCAACCCATTTTAACATAACGATCATTTCGATTCAGGCGGTAAAAACAGCTGTATAAAAATCGCCGCAGAACAAATCCCGCTTTAATAAACCGACCTCTGCTGTACGCATGCCGCGGTTGTCAGAGAGGAGCGATTGACAACTGCAGCTTCTGACCTTC
>LQAG01000245.1_pt1 | contig 19957 bp, 28 predicted proteins | sample 1535801 | NCBI WGS metagenome assembly LQAG01 (sample SAMN04331584, study PRJNA305678) | bioreactor metagenome | isolation source: bioreactor_3 inoculated with Wadden Sea sediment 1st replicate of a... | place: Germany:Bremen | reverse complement strand
CTTATTTTACCAAAGACAATTGAATGTTTGAGACGTTTGCATAACAAGCACACTCTACTTCTCCTGGTCCTGCTAAGTCTCTTTTTTTTCTTTAATCATCGCTCTTTTTAAGCTCTTTGTAACAGTACCAAGCGTGCTTTCATAGACAATTTCAAACGGACTATCCTTATCTTCAATTTTGCACTTTAGATCCTCTAGTGAAACATCATTATGACGCCTCGCAACCTTTTTTCAATTCTTTCTCATAAATAAATTCAGGGATGTAAATTTTATGAAAGAGAAGACTTAAAATTTGAAAAGACTCACTCTTGTACAAATCTAGTAGAATGTCAGTATCTGATATTGCCGCTTCAAACTTATCTTCAATCTTCATCATCAGACACCTCATAACCATAATCAGCTGGATCTTTACCGATAAAATCTAGTAAAAACTCAAGTCGCTTATAGGATATTTTACCTGTCTCATAGTTACGTCTAATAATTTCTTCATACTCTTTAGATACATATTTGAGCATTTGATTTCTTAATTAAAGAACAATCATAACCTCTTTTTCGTTAAATCCTGAAGCAACCCAGCATTTGCAAGCGAACAATATTCACATAACTCTTCATATAGTCCAATATCACACAAGTTTAAATATACCAATCTCTTAAGCATGGCCTTGTAACTTACTTTAAAGTAATGATGCATCCTAACAACATGTTTAGCATTCACACTTTTCGGCTCTACACCAACAATTTTGTGGAAAATTTCTTCAACTCCTAATGATGGCATAAGAAATTCTACAGCAAATATGGTGGCTTCATGCTCATCCCTTTATCCTTAGTTAACAAATTCTCTTTTAATAACTGATCACGATGTAGTATCAGATGTCCAAGCTCATGAGCACCAGAAAAGCGCTCATGTCCTACTGTATATAAAGAATTTAAAAACACAATAAAACTCTCATCAAAGTACGTTGTAAATCCAGAAATTTCTGTAGTCTCTAAAGGTTTTCTAATAAGAATACATTCGTTCTCAAGTATTTCAAAAATGTCAAACAAACCTTTTTTTGCCCAGCGTAATCGAACCTCATCAGCTTTCTCACGTATGGCTAGACGTGTTTGCTTCTCATCTTTTGTATTGTCTAAAAAATCATACTTCTTACCCATCATTACCTCCAGCTAGGCTCAAATCGCTTCATCTGAATCTCGCCTAAATCAATTTTCTTTTGGGCAATTATACTCCTGATAAAATCTTGGATGTCTTCTAGTTCATCAACAGCATTATCTGACAACTTATCACCACGACGTCTAAATAGACTCACTAAATCCTTTTCTTCGTTTTCTTTCATGAGTTCTTCAGCTGATACACCTATAATTTCTCCGATCGCTTTAATCTCTAATGCATTTGTTGCACGACTGCCATTTTCAATTTTACTGATGGTCTCTCGACTAAGCTTTAAACCCTTTTCTTCTAATAAACTCGCCATATCCTTTTGGCTCATTTTTAAAGTTTCGCGTCTTAATTGAATACGCTCACCTATCATTTCAAAAGTAATCATATTACACCCTCCTAAAACAGTCATCGGCACAACCGTGCTTTTATATTACACTTTTACCCACATTTTTGTCAAAAACTCGTTTAGATGTGCCTTTACGTTACGATATTAATATATATATTTCTTTATACAAATGAAAAGTGCTCGGCCTGATTGACCGAACACCTATGTTTAACTATTTACGTTCTCATTTAAGACTTGTTTCAACAATTCTGTAGCACTTTCCTCATTAGGATCATTTGTACCTAATTCACCTCGGAATGCTTTTGCTAGAATCGACTTCTTAAGAATATCAACTTGATTATCAACTAAGTTAAGTTCATGAGCTCTTATCTCTTCTAAAATCAATTTATTCAAAATATCAACTATTCTGTCTTGTTCTTTTTTTGGTGGAATCGGAATATCAAATGAACCTAGTTTTTGTGCGTTGATATTAGATTGACTAACTCCATCGGTTTTTAGCTCATAACATTTATGCTTAGCATAAGATGAGTTCATATAATAATTTACATAATCACTATTGATTGAATCCAACGTTCTAACTCGAATTAAATATCCTGCATAAATAGATTTCATTTCGCCTTTATATATTGAAGTTTTCCCAACCAACTCTGGCTATTCGTCCTATTAAACAACATATCATTATACTTTAAATCATACTTATTTATCTCATCAGCATCAGAAGTATAAACGAGGTTGCCCCAATCAATTATGCCAGATTGTAGATTGCCCATCCTTAACACTGGACACACTCCCTCATTTTGAGACTTTTTAGAAGTACCATACTTGAATTTTTCGCAAACATTTGCGAGTTTCGTCCACTTCCAAGACTCAGGTATATCATGTTCTTCTATCACAGGATTAACATTATTATTTCTCTCAGACTTCTTTAATGAGTTATTGTACTCTTCTATTTCACTTAATAATGATTCTCCAGTTTGCACTTCACCATTCTCTTCCCGCCACTTAGCAGTCAACTCCCCGCGAAAAGCCTTAGCCAATATTGCTTCCTTTCGCTTCTCAAATCCATCTCGAGCTTCTTCAATCAATTCCTGAGCTTATTCAATTTTCTCGATAAAATTCAATACGGTTTACTATACGTTGCTGCTCCGTAAATGGTGGAACTATTAAGGAACATGTTCTATCTTCTTACCTGAAATTACAGGTTGTGCTGAAGATTTATTATATTGTCCAAGATTAGCAACCTTCAACAACTGATATAAGTATTGTTTATTGAAAAGATCATTAGGGTATTTTGTGATGAATGCATTATCAGTTACCCATGCTTGTTTTTCAGTAATATGAACATTACCACATTTAGCACCGACTCTACCAATGATAATCGTTCGTTCATCTATATTAGATTCATCATGAACACCAGCTAAGCCATTGCCACCATACACTGGTATACTCCCTTCTGTGTTCATGTTTTTTTGTGTTAATCCACCTCCAGAAGAAACTTTAAGTACATGGCCAAATTTAATCCATATCCAATTTTCAGGAGTAGTATATGGCGCATTTGCATTATCAATTACTGCTTCGGTTAACATCTCTTCCAACAACTTTTTCTTCGCCATCCTATTCCCCTCCTAAGTGTCTTAACTCTTTCACAACACTCATAAGAAGGTCAGCAGCTTCTTCTAGTTTAGAAACAGCATCTTCAGCACTTTCAATTGGATCTGGTAAATCTTCGTACTCTGTTAATGAATCATCTTTAATTAAACCTAAATCTAGTGTGTCATTTTTAGATCTTATCTCTTCACGAGTATATGAACTTAGACGTTCATCTTCGACGATATTTCTATCTTCAGCTTTATACGCTTTTATGAAGTCCTCAAAATGAGCTTCTGTAAATGGTGTTCTCTTACCAAAGGAAGGCATATTAGTTCTCATATCATAGAACCAAACCTTATTTGTATTATTCTTTTCTGTTGTACCACGTTCAAAGAAAAGTACATTTGTCTTAACACCTTGTGCATAGAAAATCCCTGTTGGTAGTCTCAGAATTGTATGAAGATTACACTTATCCATAAGGTCTTCTCTAATCTTTTGACCATCACCATCTTGGAACAATACGTTATCAGGTAATACAACTGCACATCTTGCTTTACCATTCTTTTTTTAATGATCTGTAGATGTGTTGTAGGAAGTTCAGCTGCTTATTACCAGTCATAAAGGTTAAGTCATCCCTTGATGCACGTTCTCCACCTTTTTTAGTCCCGAATGGAGGATTAGCAAGCACTACATCATAGTTTTTTAACTTAGTACCTAATGTTGTTAAAGTATCACCTAAGTAGATTTCACTGTCTATATCATGTAGCATGGCATTCATGAGTGCCAGTCTATGTGTTTCTTGAACCAATTCACAACCAGTAAAAGCTTTAGTTTTTTGGAATTTCTGTTCTTCCTCAGTTAAAGTAAATAGATCGTCTGTCTTTGATTTTATATAATGATCAGCAGCGATCATAAATCCAAAAGTACCAGCAGCAGGGTCATTGCATCTTTCACCAGGTTGAGGGTCAATTAATTCAACCATCACATTAATAAGTGGTCTGGGTGTAAAGTACTGACCTGCACCTGACTTCTTTTCATTTGCATTCTTCTCTAACAAACCCTCATATAGATTTCCTAAACCTTCTTCTTTAGCAGCATACCAATCTAGTTGATCAATTGATTTAATAATCTTTACTAAGTTCTTAGGCTCCTCGATGTTTGAGTTTGCATTTGTATAGATTTCTTTAATTCTGCCTTCACCTTTTGTACCAAGGTCTAATAGCAAACGACGATAGAAGTTCTTTAATTCAATTCCATCTTTCTCAGCTAATTTATCCCATCTATATTCTTCTGGTATTACTTCTTCAACACCACGTTCTTTAGACATTTTGAGGAATAGAATATATGTTAGCTCCGTTACGTATTGATGATATGTGATTCCATCATCTCTAAGAACGTTACATAGATTCCATAACTTACTTACTATTTCTTGTGTATTCATCCTTACGCTGTCTCCCTATCTTTATATAAGTTGTCATTTAAAACAATTATGATTTCATCTAATTTCCCATCCAAGTGCTTGTCTATTTTAGCATAGCCACCTTTGCTTTTAAAGGCACCTGACTCAAAGGATTCTTTATCTATGATGTATTCCTTCAGTAGTTGCTTTTCAATACGCTCAAGCCATTTAAGCTGAAGCGGTTTCCACTTTTGTAGTTTCTTAACCTTCTTCATTGCATTTTTAATACGCTTATCATGATCTAACAGCACACTACCAATTGCCTGTTGTCTGATAAAGCTTATAATGTCAGCGGCAATGTCCTCATTCTTAACTGTATTATGTGCTGTATTTAGATTGATCTCAGTAAATCCATGATTATTAAGTTCTAACCTTAAGGATTTCAGAGTTTCCCTTGTAAGCTCTTGTGGTCTTTGACATACAATCTCTAATGCAGGGATCTTATTGATGTTCTCTTTAATAAATCTCCCAAATTCTGTTAAATAGTCTTCAGGTTTTTCAGCAATACCATAACCTCGTCCATGTTCAACAAGGAAGTCGTCATGCTCTGAATATATAATCTGTTGTGGATTGTACATTTTGTTGTCAAGCAAATTAAAGACTTCTCTGCTTGTTTTTAGAATTTCAACAGCTTTCTCAATGCCCTTCGACTTAATTTCTTTTATATAGTCTTCTGGAGATAATCCACCTGTTTTACTCTTAAACGTCTCTAAAGCATCACCCTTTAGTGAACGTTTCTTTCTCTGTAATTTAGCAATAATGATATCTAAGTGATTCTTCTTTTGATCTTCAGTTTCGAGTTGTAGTATTTCATCTAATAAGTCGTTGAACTTGACACTATTTGAAGATACAACTGGTTTCATATTTGATACTTTCTCTAAGCCTTCATAAAGTCTAACAGCATCATATATATTAAAGTGCCCTTTTTCAATGTCAGGACAAAGTCTTGTTGCTCTACCAACCATTTGCTCATATAAAATCCTTGATTTCACTCGTCTTAAGAAGACCAAGTTCGATATAGCAGGTACATCTATTCCTGTTGTTAAAAGATCAACAGTCACTGCTATTACAGGATTAACTTCATTCTTAAATCGTTTGATTGCTTCAAGTGGATCAGTCATGTTTCCTGTAATTTTCATTACTGCATCATCTTCGATCTCATATCCTTTATCTTCGTATATCTTTTTTATAAGCCTTACAATCATATCAGCATGTAAATCTCTTGCTGCAAAGATTAATGTCTTCTCAGGTCCTTCTGGATTGATATAATCTGTAATCTCTTCAAGTATTGCCTTGTTAAAGTTTTCATTGATAACCTTCTTGTTAAACTGATCAATTTCAATATTTAGATCATCTGGTAATTCAGCACTATTAGTGATTTCATTAGTAACTGGATCATAAATTGGAACAACTTCACCAGCTTTATAACTAATGCCTGATTCGTTCAACTTGGTCTTTAAGGGATGTGGTGGTTCATGATCAACAAGGTAACCATCAACTACCGCTTCTCTATAACTGTACTCAAATACAGGAGGACCAAATATCGAAGTTGTATGTAATGCAGGTGTTGCTGTTAAAGCAATTTTGGCTGCATCAAAGTAGTCAATTACAGCACGGTATTTACTTCTATAGTCGTCTTGGTTTCTAAACTCTAACTCTACTTCTCCCATTTCTTTATCAAGGATATAACCTCTATGAGCTTCATCAACTACAATGCAATCATAGTCATCAATATTTGGTACATTGTCATCAGAGTACATGATTCTTTTAACCATACCTTGAACTGTTGAAATGTGTAATCTAGTGGTTAACTCAGGTGTTTTTTCACCCAATACTTTAACGTCATAGATACTATCAAATGTTTGTAGATCTTGAATAAAGCTATCCTTGAAAGCACCTTCAGCTTGTTCACCTAATGCAGATCTATCAACTAGGAAGAGTATTCGTTTAAATCTATCTGTTTTAATCAATCTATAGATGAGACCTATAGTTGTACGTGTCTTACCAGTACCAGTTGCCATTGATAGCAATAAAGATCGTTCACCATTTTCAAGGTTTTTTTCAACACATTTGATTGCTTCTACTTGATAATCACGCAGACCTAATCCTTTAGGGTCTTGTAAGTACGCAAAAGGTTCATGCCTCAGCTTTTCATTAGCTTCATCAACATCATTATCAAGCATGTACATCAATCCATCTGGTGTATGCCATGACTGCAATGCTTTAGGATGATTTGTTGATTTTCGCACATCTAAAAACCATACACCTGACTTCTCCTCAATCTGTTTTAAATACTTACGACCATTGGTTGCGAATATAAATGGTGCCTTATAGTCTCCCCATTTAGACATGACATACTCATTATGTTCTTCTTTAATTGCACAAGCATATCGCTTCGCTTGACCAATATCCGAAGGAATATCCTTACTCCCTCGCTTAGCTTCAATAATGCCGACCAACTTACCTTTAACAAATAAGGCATAGTCCGCTCTCCCACTCTTTCTAGTACCAACAGCATCAGTGGGCCATTCAGAAATAGCCATGTTAAGTCTTCTATCTGGTCTAGTACCATTTGAATACTTCAATTCATTGGAATCAACAATCCAACCACTTGAACGTAATTGCTCATCAATTATCATTCTAGTTTCAGCTTCATTTAACTCAATATGTGCAGCAGCCTTCTTTGATTTTTTCTTTTCTATCCGTTGTAGCAAGAGCCGTAGCTCTATTCCTATAATCGTCAAGCTCACTTTTAAGCTTTTTAAGTTCTTCCTCATACTGCTTTGATATAGTTTCACTCTCTTGCTTGATTTGGTCAATAACATCCCGCTCTTTCACTTCTTTAGGTTCAACATACTTCGGAGCAACAAAATCCCATTGATCATATATTTGTTTGAACCATACAGCAAGCTTGAATGTTAGACTTGTATTTGTCTTTGCATCATCAACACTTTGATAACCATCATGCGCTGCTTTATTTCTAGCTTTTCTTAGTGTATAGAGAATCTGATCAATTTCATATGGCAAAAGACCATTTTGCTTAAGTACACGCACTCGATTAGCCTGTGTTTTATCAACAGGTTCTTCAACATTGTCATATGCAAACATGTATTCAACCAATTGCTCAGCAAACATACCCAGCTTAATTAGTGTAGTGTTAGAATCTTGATATATATTCTTCTCAGCTAACTGACCAAGAGTTGCTAACATTGGCCATTGCTTTTTTAAAAATATGAAATTAGTCTCCATTCGCATCTCCTTTTAGTTGATGTAGATAGCTCTTCTATTTTATTCATCATCTCGAATTAGACTGACTTAAACGATACTTCGAACAACTCATATTCACTCAAATCAAATTGATTTCTGGGTTCATCTTCAATAATACTTTTAAAAGACCAATTAAAGATATCCCATTTTAGGGTGTACTCCTTATGATTCTTTCTTTATTCAACCAAAATATCACTCAATTTCGTAATATAGTTTGATCCCGAAGATATAGACCATATATTGAGCTGAACTGAGTGTACCTCTTAGATCATTGGCACAATCCCATAACTTTATTTCTAGTTGCTCTATATTAAGTTTGTCATCTTGTACCCTTCCAGTATTCATTATAATTTTCATCGTAACACACATAATCAAAATATATTCTATGCACTTTCTGTAGAACTGTCCTCAAGTATCGTAAATGGTTCAATTGCACTCTTTTTTCAAGCATCCACTCATTTTGGAGTTCATTAGCACGTCTTTTCACTCGTACGATTAAATCATCGTTCTCATGTGTTTCTTCTGCTCTCGTACTTTGAGGATATATACCAAGCTCATGTAGATCATTTATAACTCTTTTCATAGCAGCTTTTTTATCGATATAGTATTCACTTCCACGTAAGCGTATAAAAGTCCATCCCAATCTTTCCAAAACAGCCTGACGTTGCATATCTTTTTCAATATCTTGATGATACTTCTCGCCATCACATTCAAATGCGACTTTTTGCTTCTCATACTGAATCACCATATCAATACGATAAGCACCAACCTTATATTGCGTAATGACGTCAAACCCATTTGCATTAAATGCTCACAAACCTCTCTTTCAAAAGGTGATTCGGTTTTGCTTATTGTAGCCTCATCATATGTAGCTTGAGGATTTTCTGCATGTTTAATTAATCGCAAACGTAGATCATCAGGCTTTAAATCAGTTTCAGGGTTAATTGAATGAACAACCCACATCTGATCTTTGCACGACTCGCCGCAACATTGTATTTTTCCTATATATCTCATTGTTACCTTCAGCACTTACAAGTCGAAGTGGCCCGCCGTCCTCTTTCGGACTCTGAACTAGACTTACAAATATCACATCGCGTTCATCTCCCTGAAAATGAGAAGACGTTCCACACTGAATCTTCCTATCTACATAATCATGAGGAGATAAATACGTCTGTAGAAGAGTATCAATATACTCGGATTGTTTTTACCAACCATTGCTATTGTACCAAATGTCATACCGCTATATTCATCAAACTCACAACATGCGCATATCAGTGATGTTATCTCCATTGCTTCTTTATGATTAACTTTTTGGTCATTCATAACACCATCAGCAACTCTATAAGGTACAACTTGCTTAGATAGTTTCGCAGTATGAGCATCTCTCAAAGGTCTTACTCTCCCCATATATGATAATCCATTACTGAATGAAATAATATCTGGTAAACATCTGAAATGTTCCAATAACATAACTTGTTGAAAGCCCATAATCTTTGCTAAATCATATAATGATGTTCTTTCATTAAATAAGGCTTTATGATCAAAATCATCAATTAATTGTTCAGATAATGCTTGTACTTCCTCAGACTTCACCCCGACTGACTCAGGACTAACCTGTTCATCATCTCCAACAATAATGACTTGCTTGGCTAGATAGAGTACTGGCAAAGCTAATATATCTGATTGACTTGCCTCATCAATAATTATGACATCAAACTTATTCTTCGATGGCATAAAACTCTCTATAACTTTACTAACAGACATTATCCATACCGGTATAGCACCTTGACACTTTGGCATCAGATCCCTTTGCTTCTTTTCGCAATTGCGGTGCACGCTTACCTGTACCTTTACCAATCTGTTTTTGTATAGAACTCCATGCATTAATTGATTGAGTTTGTTCTAATGTCAAGTTTCTAACTGTTTTTAGTCTTGCTTTCTCAAATGCTAATAAACGTCCATTTTGGATCATTGCATCTTGAATCTTTCTAAGACGTTCACTCAACTCACTTTGATTTTCCTCCAGTAGTATATCCAGCTGTTGTTTCAACTGTAAACACTTCCAGGCTTCTTCAGGTTTAAATCCTATTTCCGAATGACCATGAATGCCAATTCTTTTTTCTATAGCTTTCGACCAGTTTGGTGCAACTAAAGCTATTCTTCTAAGGATTTCCTTTCTGTGATGATAGATGTTTTCCTTTTTAAGCAGCTCGTTTAATGAAACATAATGTTGCTCATATAAATCGACATCTTTTGTTCGTATAGCATTAACTAGCGACTTTATACTTTCTGCTTCATCCTTATATCCATTTATAAAATCCTGATATTCACCGAGCTCAGTAATCAATTCTTGTTCTTTAGCCTTTGCCAGGAATACTTCTATTGACTGGATATAATTATTACTTAGACATTGACTGATTTGCTCAATAGTAGAACAAACACTTAACTCGCGACTTGCTTCTTCTATCTTTGTTTTATCGATTATCTTGCTCAGATTGCTTTCTACTATTTTAACAGCCTCAGTAGGCCACATTAGAATACGACGTATTTGAGGTGCCGCCTTATATAGCTGAGTTTCAAACGTTGTACCAAAAGCATCATTATCTAAATTGGCTATATCCATCAAACGATTATAATCGTTACTCAATCTTAAGTACTCGTATTTATGCTGAAAAACTTTATGTACAGCAACCACTTGCTCAAGAGTTTCAATTTTTACGTTGTTAATCTGAATACCATTCTGAACAGATTTTCTTGTTTTATTAAATAATGTACCAATGCCTTTAAATGGCGTTGGTTTATCTTCTTCAAGGATTTTCTTGAACTCAGCTTGAACTTCATTAGTATATAACTCATCAGCTATTGATATGTCATAATCTAAATAAATAGCATCTATATCCGATTTCTGATCATACCATTGTTCGAGTTCATCTAAGAAACCACTAAATTTCGTTTCGTATCCTGGCACTTCAACTGCCTTATCAACAATAGAGCATAACTGAGGAGACAACTCTGAAACTTGATCTAACACCTCTTGGAACACCTTCAATGTTTCCATTGCTGTTTCCTTACTTGTCTCGGTTGCTAATGGATAGTAAGCATTAAGTGATTCTTGCATTTTTTTTTGATTTATCAATTTTCATTAATGTAAGTTTTAATTTTTTTTTGGTTTCCCATACCTTTTGCAAGTTTTTATAGTATTTTATGTGTAGCTGATGTTCTTCATCAAGCGTGATCTGAGAATTACTTTGATATACTGTTTCTAGCTCAACTTGAGATACTGGCAAACAAATTGTATGATCTTTTGTAGGTCCTGGTATTAATTCTAATTGATCAAATCGTTCACTAACGAACTTGGCAGCATCTTTAGGTCTAATACATTCGTTATCAAACACAATATCATGATACTCACTATTCCTTGCTTTAAGTAATCGTGAATACAATCTTTCAATCTCTTTAAAAGCTTGTTTTCTTTTTTTCTTGAAGCCTAGTTATCTTATTCTGTGCTTCATTTTCTTCCATTGTTGATTGCATTCTTTCAATTGCACGAATAGAGGCATCTAATTCATCCTTTTGTGATTTACCCCCTGTAAGACTAATGCATAGGTTTTTAAGACTCATATCAGGGTCTTGCATATCATCATATACTTTTTCTTTCAGAACACTTTAAGGCTTTTTTCTGTATGACTTGTTACAAGCACTCGTTTACCTTCACTTAATAAGTGTCCAAGTATATTCGCAATTGTGTGTGTTTTACCAGTTCCAGGAGGTCCTTGTACTAAAACAGCTCCATAATTATCCAATTGTTTTATGATTCTCAGCTGCTCTTGATTCGCTTGTAAAGTCAATAATATATCTTTATCTAATCCTGATGTTTGAGTATATGATTGTTTAATCACTTTAGTATCATCAGGGGTATATTCTCCAACTAAAGTTTTAAAGAAAGTTGGTATCTTCTTATCCCCCAGTAATTCAATATCTTGAATTAAGTCATTTATAAATGCTTCGTAACCTAGTGTTTTTTTTTCGCAATAATAACACAGGCATTGTATACAATTGAGGCACATCTGAGGTTCCTTTAGGTTTATTACAAGCATGAAACTCAGCCTTGCTATCAATAACTGCTGTAAGTTGTTTAGTCATTTCTTCGATTTCTTTTCGTTTTGATTAATATCAATGTCAATCTGTTCAACATGATCAATGACTTCTGAAAGCATTTTTTTGATCTATGAAACTTATACTTCGTAAAAGAGCTGAGTAGATCTGAAGCGGAGAATCCTCCAAAATGATTTCAAAACTTGGTTCTTTCTGATTAAAAACAATCTTTGCCCTCTGCAATAATAATGGATGATGACATTGCGTATTTATTCCCCTTAGTATTAAATTTGCATTTCCAAATGCTATCTCAACACTTTCTGGTTCCTTTTTTACAAAAGCATATAATCGATAAAGTTCTGTATAAAACTCATAAACACGCTCTTTCGGTTTTTGCTCAGCATACCAATTTGCTCTTCTAGCAACCCATTCATTGAATTTTTCAACTCGCATGCTGTCATCGGTGAAATACTCTTTTTTGAGTACTTCTTCTTCGTCAGCATTTTTCACCTTCTTTTCAATATACTCCTTTAATGATACTTTTTGAGCACTTAAAGAATTCCAACCATTTTGAAGCCATTCATTCAAACACTCAGGTGGAGACGGGCATGGTAAGAGCTCTGGTCTTATAACCTTCAGTATTGTTCCTTCTGACAAGTCGTTACTATCAAATGCATGACTAAGTTCAGGTATTTGAGGTAATTCATTAAGCCATAACCTCCATGGTTGCTTGTTAATGTCACTCACAGGTTTATACCTGAGTGAGCTAAATTCTTTAAGGAACTTAAAAATCTTTTGAACTTCTACCATACCTCTCACATCCTTTATCTATTCATGGGATCTCAATCCTTCTCCAGAACCAAAGTCTTATTCATCGTATACAGTATCTTTTAGACACTAATCCTATTATACATGGTAATCAATAACCTTTCCATAAATTGGCTACAAGTCTTTCTAAATCAAAATTAGTAAACTACTTAGTTTAATTTAGATTCCTTCATACACGATTTATTTTCTTATTGCAGTAGCGGTGAATAACAAGGAATTACTTAAGAGTACTAGAATATACTCAAGTTAATGATTCTCCTTGCAATTACTTAACTACAGGACATTTAAGATAGCACTGAAACCTGTAAAAATGAAAATACCAATCCAAATTAATCAACATACCACCCCAAGCCCCTCAATCAATCGTTCCTCTTCCCCACTGCCAATCGTAGAAAAGCGCATAAGCTTGTAGCCAGCACTTTTAAGCACCTTGTCCTTTATCTTGTCTCTTTCAAGTTGCTTTGCATCATTGTCATGGTAGGCATAGCCATCCACTTCAATAACAAGGACAGGTTCTTTATTGAGTTTATTAAATATAACAAAATCCGTATGGGTGAATGGGTGGTTAACAAATTCATGCTCTCTTTGGCTCAGGCCTTTTTGATCATGAATTAAAAAGTGGAGTGGAAAATGGGGCACAACACTTAGGGACTGGTACTTTTCATGGTCTGAAAGAACCTTTTTAATGAGTGTGTACATTAGGTTTTCCGATTTGTACTCTGAAATATTCTCTAGCTTTTTTAAAAGGGGTATTAAAAGCTCAGAATACTCCTTATACAGGCAGTCAAATATTGAAACTTTCTTACTTTCATAGACCCCGGCATCCCCGGCTACATACTCTATGTATTTAACTAGGTCCCCAATATGGCTGCCATGTCTGGCTTCAAACCCGCTCCCACTACAACACTCAACTCATCACAGCCCTTGATACAGCCACATTGACAAGTCTTTTATCATCGTTAAAATCATCTGGTGTTTTTTTGACTGTGCTCAGTATAATTGAGTCTTTTTCCCGGCCTTGAAACTTGTGTACCGTTTCTATTAAGATTTCCTTTCTACCTACAATATGGCCTAAATTCGCTTGTTCCCGGTAGGGGGTGACAATGCCGATATTTTCGTCACCGTATTCTATATTTGGCAGGAGTTCATCACGAATCACTTCAAGTTCTCTTCGGTTGATCCAGCCACCATTTGGAGATCTTCTCTCGTGATTGCCCTCAGCTGTTTTTATGAGCCTTAATCGATTGTCTCCACTTGCTTCCTTAGTCATTATGACAAGCTCGTCCTTATAGTATTTTTGATTGCAGAAGCGAATAATTTGCGGATGGCACCTGTAATGTTCTTTTAGCAGTGTAATCTTCAAATTGTCCTTATATAAAATCGCTAGAGAATCTATAATGCTGTGTTTTTCGTAGTTATAGGCTTCATTAATTTTATATTTTTGAACCAATAAATCATTTGCTTTTTTTCATGGGGCCAGTCACAATTGGGGGGAAGTTGCATAGGATCGCCTACAATAACCAGTCGCTTACAACATGACATGGCTATGGATGCGGTCATTAAATCCACTTGTGAGGCCTCATCAATAATTAAAACATCAAAGAGGAATGTTTCGGGAATACACATCCTTATGGAGTGGGTCGTGCTTAATACAACAGGATATTTCTTAATGAACCGGTCAAAGTCAGTCTTATAGGTTTTCTTGTCAAAATAAATGTTTTCCGTTTCTTTTCTTCTTTCATAGACCATGTGTTTCATAAGCACATGGGACCGCTTAACAAATGACTTCATTAAATCGTCATAGTGGTTGGCCTTTAGACTCTTTTGAATGGACTCAATTTTTTTCTTTTGTTTCTTCTATGGCCTTTTCGTAGTAATAAACTTGCATAGCCGGCACGAGGCCAATAAGTTCTTCTTTTTTTTATTCTAAACTTTTTTAAACCTGTATTTTTATAAAGAGACGAACCCTGTCCATAATTTTCAGGTCGCTCTTTTGCATTTCTAAGGCTTCAAGTTCTGATATAAGGGTTAGTATTTGCCTGCTTGTCCAGGACCCCACAAGGACGTAGTCTTTCAAATTTATAGCCTTGATATTTTTCCGTTTAAGATAGTGGCGCTGCTCTGTTTCAAGTTGGGTTTTATAGTCTAGGAGGACTTGTCTTTCATTGAGTTTTTTTTAACTGTTGATCTAAGTCTTTTAGCTCCTCAAGAGCACTTTCTTTCGAGTCGCTTATGGCCTCTTCATCTTTTATCCAGTTCTCAATATGCCCCTGCTTATACTGGGTTTCTTTTAAAAATCTTTCCACATTGCCCTTATTGCCAAGGGACGCTGCCAAAAATCCGTATCCATTTTTCTCTAACTTCTCATAGACATTACTCGTTGCAGAGTTGTTGCCAGATACAACTGCAACGTTTTGATGCCTGTAGAGGGCATTGGCAATGATTGTGAGTATGGTCTGTGTTTTACCGGTCCCTGGCGGACCTTGTATAACACTGATTTTATTTTGAAAAGACGCTTCTGCCGCTTGCTTTTGACTTTCATTTATACCAAAGGGATAGATGAAAAGATCTTCTTGGTCTTCATATGTATTATTATCTGCCTTTAAATAACTGGCTAAGGTAGACTCTCTTGACAAGACCCTTATGCCTTCCAGTTGACCTTGTAAAAAGGCCTGTCTCCGCCTTCGCACTCAAGGTAGCTGGCCAAGTCTTTTTGATAGGCCAAAACACTGGCAACGTCTTTATCGTTTATACAAGATCAATAATCTTTACTTCTGGTGCCTTACAGACCTTTCTAAAGCCTGTGTGGGTGTAATATACAATATGCTCTTTAAACATATAGGCCTCGACCACATTATTTTGAACTTGGCCCCTCCATACAAGTTTTGTTTTGCTTAGATCTATGGCTTTTGGACCTTTCTCAAACTGCACGCGGTTTTTTGTATATTTGTAGGCCTGGTTGGACCTTTTAAACTTCACTTCAATGATGTTGCCCTTATTTTCTAACCAGTCTATGTCCCATGTTTTCTCTTGCCAGTCACCGTCTTTTACTACACAAATGGACTAGGTGCTCTTTCAGTCGTATTTTAATCATGTCTAACCTCATTTATTCACTAGATTCTTTTCAATAGAATCGACCACCTGACCCTCTCAACCCCTTTCATTATAGTACAATTGACCCACTTATTGAATAAGTCCAGATAATTTGTTGCCTTTTGTGTATTTTCCCATAAAAAAAACAGGCTCTAACTGGCCTGTTCATTCTTAGTCCTATTGTCCAGTTTGCTCCTATCAGTTGCAAAGTATTTTTGCCCCTAATATAGAATGCTTTTACTTATAATCTCAGCAACCCCTTCAGCCTTCTTTCCTATTAAAAGTCCGTGTCCACCTTCATCAAAGTAAATAACTTCTTTATGTTTTGACTGGACCTTTCTCATAATATAGTCTGCACTTTTATGGTTGACTGCATCATCATCCCTAGCCTGGACAACCAGTATAGGACATGTGACTTTTTTCACACACCGTCTTGTCTTAATATGAAGCAATTTAAACTGTATTAGGGCACCCATAGGGTACATAAAACAACTTTTTATATAGCGCTTGACCGCTCGTAACTCACTTTTTTAATATCATTGAGTATATTGGAGAATACATTCTTAAAATCCCAGTAGTATATGGGCATATTAATGGTGACCAGTTTCCCCACCGCATATTTTGTGACCAAGTGGCTTGCCAGTAAACCGCCCATAGAAAATCCAATAATACATATATGTTCTGGCTCTATGCGTTGACATAAGTCTTCATAGGCTTTTTCCACAGCACGTATCCAGTCCTTATACGAAGATTGACCAAGAGCTTTTCTCCCCTTCATATGGCCTGGAAGGGTCAGGCTTTTTACTATCAAGTTCTCTACCTCTTGCTTTTCAAGTTTTTCGTCAAGCAATTCAAGTTCAAAGGGGCCACCCCCAAATCCATGAATGAGCAGACAGGCTTTGATTTTATTCATATTTCTCACCCTCCTATATATCTATTGTAAGAACCAGACCTTAAGTCTTTCTTAAGGAGGGCTTAAATGTAGTATAATAAAAAACGCAATCCGCCTTTACTCCAACCTAGACAGAAGTGGATGGTCCCTTTATGAAAAGAAGAATTCTAATATACACCCTCATAGCCTGCGCCATTCTTATACCGCAGCTAGATCACGATCGTTTTCTTGTTTTATACGATATTCGTGACCACAAGGCTCTTATGGACATCCCCCTTGATGACTCAAAGGAATTCACCATGCGGTGGATCCATTCCGTAGAGTTAGAACCCTGGGAAGAGACATTTCGCATTGATGATGATTTGGAGATTATACTGGACAGGACAAGGTTTAAGGCCTTCGGCGCCGGTGTTCCCGAATCAGCTGGTAAGCGTGTCGACACATCTGATGGCTACATCAATTTCCTCGATATTGACCAGCCCATGGAAAGCCTAGTTTACAGCATATCTCCTGTGGCCAAGCATACACTGATTGTTGGTAACCAAGAGTACCCTCTCTACAAAGACCTGACTGCTGACACCGGAGTGGAAATTATAATTGAGGAGAAGCTTACCTTTCTTACTTATTTCAGATGATTTTTTTTAAAACTTCATTTTAAATGCCTATCATCATAAAGCCCTGGAATTTTAGTGATTTACTTTCTAGTACTTTAGATGCCTTCAGATTTATTAAACTCAAACTTTCACCTGAGCGACTTACAAAATATCATTCAAACACCCTTGCTATCCCATATATAGAGAGTTAAAAATCAAAACTTCTATACGTGGCATAGCAAGGGTATAGATCTATAATTTTGCAAGCGCCTGAAATATTAACTTAATCCATTATTGTATAGTTATATTTATGGGTAATACGTATATAGTTACAATAAATACATGAGACGCTTATATATACCTGCCCTAAGGGCAGATGATTGCAAACCTCAAACTTTAGCTATGATATACCTTTCAATAGGTTTGAAAATTGCTAGTCACAAAACAATTCAATGAAAATTTTGGACATGCGTCTAATACGGCGTCCAGAAAAGATAGGAATACTATGAATACAAAGCGCACTTTTCTAAAGAGAAAATTGACGAAATTTATAATTATTTTGCTCATGCTTGCTAATTTTGGTCTGGGCATTCCAAGTTACTTGTTGGCAAGAAGTGAGCTTGAAAAAAAAGGACAGATTATTCTTGAAAATGCTGTCTACCTGGCTATAGAGGAGATTGAAGCCATACAGGCGAGTGTTGATGCTGGCGCTCTTTCTCGTGAATCCGCACAAGAAAAGATTAGGGTCTCGCTAATAGGCCCCCTTCAAGCAGATGGAAGCCGGACACTCAATACCCCCATTAATCTAGGGGAAAATGGATACTTTCTCGCCTACGACAATCAAGGCTATGAAGTCATGCATCCCAATATTGAGGGAGAATATGTCTTTGATGTCGTGACCCCGGACAAGGATAAGATTCATGTTGTTCAAGAACAAATCAGAATCGGTAAAAAGGTGGATTCTTCGACTATAACTGGTACTATCCAAACCAAGTGGACATTGGACGTAAATGTCCTATTCCAAGTATGAACCCAAATGGGGATGGACCCTTGTTGCAACGACATACGCTTCAGACTTCAATCAATCTGCAACACGCATTACCCTGTTTATGGTCGGTATTTTTTCGCTCACTGTTCTTCTCGCCCTTATTTATAGCAATGTCTACATAAAGAAACTACTTCACCCAATTTATGCTGTCACGCAGTCAATGAAATCCATGAGCGATTCCGTCATGCCACCGGTTCCTGAACCAAAGGAAAACGATGAATTGATGGACTTGGTTCAGGGATACAACGCTATGCTCAAATCTCTAAGCCATCATATAAAATCCTTGAAAGATCGAAAGAAAAGAGTTAAGAAAAATTGCCTTCTACGATGATTTATCAGGTCTACCGAATTTAAACTATATGACCCAGCACTTTGATGATGACATTAAGAGCTCTGATACAATAGGTCACTTTATACTCCTTGATATAAAATCCTTGAAAATGATTAATTCTTTGTATGGTCTCTCCTTTGGTGATGACATCATTAAAAGCGTTGCACAAAAACTCAAGAATAACCGCCCCACTTCAGATTCCATAGTGACACGACTTGGTGGCAATGAATTCGGTATTTGGGTCCCCACAGACCATGAAGACACCATAGTAAATTGGATCAATACCACAAAAGATTTCTGGAGAAATGCTTTTTATGAAAAACAGTTCATAGTGAATGTTGATTTCACAGTTTCCTATGTTGCGTTTCATGCATCTACCGCAAACTTTGAGGATATTTACAAGAAAAACACCATTGCCATGCAATATGCAAAGACTAAGGATCTGGAAGTCCTTAAATATTCCAAAAGCATTTATAACGTTTTTGAGCATGAGTCTGTCTTAAAAATACATGCCGAGACAGGTCTTAAAAATGATGAATTTTACCCTGTCTACCAAAGTAAAGTTGTCACATCATCTGGCAAGGTCATAGGCGTAGAAGCTTGGCGCGGTGGACTTCTGACATTCTTGGTCCTGTTGGGCCCGGTGAATTCATTCCAATTTTCAACAAAACAAAGCTTATTCTCGAATTGACTGAGAAAATGATAGACTATGTTATGTCTGATTATAAAGCCCTCGTTTATAAATTCCGTCCAGGCGTAACTGTTTCCATCAATATTAGCCCACTTTATTTTATTGAATGATAGATTTGTGGAGCATATTTTAAACAAGTCCATAGAGTACGATATTCCCAGAGATTGCATCGTATTAGAAATCACAGAAGATGTCTTCATAGATAATATTAAGGATGTAAATCGTAAAATCAATATTCTAAGAGAAAATGGCTTTAAAATATCTCTCGATGATTTTGGGTCTGGATATTCCTCTTTAAATTACCTGCAAAAAATCAGCCTTGATGAAGTTAAAATTGACAAGTCTCTTATTGATGATATTGTCACGGATAAGACCGCTCGACAAATGTTCTTTTCCATAGTGGAACTTATTCATAACTCAGGCTGTGTGTCAGTCGCTGAGGGGGTTGAAACCTTTGAACAAGTCAAGATTGTAGAGGCGTCAGGCTGCCAGTGTATTCAAGGTTACTACTACTCTAAACCTGAGAAACTTTAATCATCAAAAGACAGATTGCCTTCATTTCAAA
>LQAG01000244.1_pt1 | contig 20135 bp, 25 predicted proteins | sample 1535801 | NCBI WGS metagenome assembly LQAG01 (sample SAMN04331584, study PRJNA305678) | bioreactor metagenome | isolation source: bioreactor_3 inoculated with Wadden Sea sediment 1st replicate of a... | place: Germany:Bremen | reverse complement strand
TTGAAGGAGACCCGGCATTCGGTTCTGGAAGGCATGATCATCGCCGGATATACCATCGGCGCGGAAACCGGATTCAATCTATGTGCGGGCGGAGTATCCGCTGGCCATCAGACGTCTGGAGAGGGCCATTTCCCAGGCCCACGAAAAGGGGTTCCTGGGGAAAAACATCATGGGCACCGACTTCAATTTTGAAATCAAAATCTTTCCCGGTGCCGGGGCGTTCGTCTGCGGCGAGTCCACGGCACTCACCCTCTCCATTGAAGGCAAACGAGGCATGCCCCGGGTGGCACCCCGGCCGAGAACCACGGAAATCGGGCTGTACGACAAACCCACCCTGCTCAACAACGTGAAATCCTTTTCCTCCGCTCCCATGATCATCACCAAGGGCGCGGAATGGTTTGCCAGTGTCGGCACGGAAAAAAGCACAGGAACGGCGATTTTCGCTCTGACCGGCAAGGTGAACAACTGCGGGCTCATCGAAGTGCCCATGGGAATTACGCTCAGGGAAATCATCTATGACATCGGCGGCGGCATCTCGGACGGTGGTACGTTCAAAGCGGTCCAGACCGGAGGTCCTTCAGGCGGCTGCCTGCCGGCATCTCTGCTGGACACCCCCATCGATTATGACTCCTTGGACGAAGCAGGCTCCATCATGGGTTCCGGCGGTATGGTAGTCATGGATGAAAAAACCTGTATGGTGGACGTGGCCCGGTATTTCCTGGATTTCACGGTCATCGAATCCTGCGGACAATGCGTGCCCTGTCGGCTGGGGACCAAAGAACTGCTGGAGGTGCTCAAGGAAATCTGCGCCGGAAACGGCAGAAAGGAAGACCTTGATCTCTTGTATGAACTGAGTCTGGCGATCCATGCCGGATCCATCTGCGGTCTGGGTCAGACGGCCGCCAACCCGGTGCTCACCACCCTGCGGTATTTTATGGATGAATATGAAGCCATATCTTTGAGAAACGCTGCCCGGCCAAAGTTTGCAAATCTTTGATCTCTTTTGTCATTCAAGAAGACAAATGTGTGGGATGTGGCATCTGTGCCAAGTCCTGCCCGGTAAGCGCCATTTCCGGAGAAAAGAAAAAGGTCCATGTCATTGACCAGTCCGTCTGTGTTCAGTGCGGGGTGTGCCAGGAAAAATGTCCGGCCAAGTTCAGTGCCGTGGACTGCGTCTCTCCCAGAATCAAAACCAAAGTGCCAGAAAACGCATAAATGACTTAACGTATTTTTGACACTCTTTGATATTCGGGGCTGGATAAAGCGTGTATCCAGCCCCGAACCTTTTTTAAGATATAAAAAATGAGAAGAGCCCGGCATGTATCATGCCGGGCTCTTCTCATTAAAAGGTCTGGCTCAGAAGTACTACCTGAATGAGCCTATGCCGCGGGTTTGATGTTAATGGCGCACACCTTGAGTTCCGGAATCTTGGCCACCGGATCCAGTTTGGAATTGGTCAGCTTGTTGGCCGCGGCTGGGCAAAGTGAAACGGCATGAAAATAGTGCCATCCATGGCCATGTGGGACACTTTGAGTTTGGCACTGACCTGGCCTCTTCTGGAAGACACCTCCACCAGATCCCCGGAATTCAAACCCAGTTTTCTGGCATCATTGTGCGAGATTTCCACAAAACATTCCGGAGAAAGCACATTCAACCCTTCGGTCCGGCCGGTCATGGTCCGGGTATGATAATGGTACAGCACCCGCCCGGTGGTCAAAACATAGGGATAATCCTCATCCGGCAGTTCCGCTGGCGGCTGGTGCTCGATGGCATGGAACAGCCCTTTGCCGCGAGTGAACTGGGTGGTGTGCAGAATCGGGGTGCCGGGATGGCTTTCATCCGGGCAGGGCCAATGGATACCGAGCTTTTCGATGCGGTCCCAGGTGATGCCTCGGTAAGACGGAGTCACCGCACAGATCTCGTCATAAATCTCACGGCTGTTTCCATAGGTCATGTCATAGCCCATGCGTTGAGCGATCTCACAGAAAATTTCCCAGTCCAGTTTTGTTCCTTCCGGGGTTCCACCGCTTTTCTCACCCGCTGAACCCGACGTTCCGTATTGGAAAAAGTGCCGTCTTTTTCCGCCCAGGAACAGGCCGGCAGGACCACATCCGCCAGGGCCGTGGTTTCGGTTTCAAAAATATCCTGGACCACCAGAAACTCTAGATTGGAAAAGGCTTTTTCCGCATGGTTCAGATCCGGGTCAGACACCATGGGATTCTCCCCCATGATATACAGGGATTTGAATTCACCTGAATGGGCCTTTTCAACCATTTCCGTCACCGGCAGACCGGGTTTGGCAGACATGCCCGCCACACTCCAGGCGGCCTCATACCCTTTTCTGGCATTCTCATTGTTCACCGCCTGGTAAGCGGTGAACACATTGGGGAGCCCGCCCATGTCACAGGCACCCTGGACATTGTTCTGGCCTCTGAGCGGATTGACCCCGCCCCCGGGTTTGCCCAGGTGACCGCACAGCATGGACAGATTGGCCAGGGATTTGACATTGTCCGTGCCGCAGGTGTGCTGGGTAATCCCCATACAGTAGCAGATGGACGCGGCCGGGGCTTCAGCGAATTCCCGGGCCACATCAATGATGTCCTGGGCCGCGATTCCCGTGATCTCCTCGACCTTTCCGGAGTGTAGGAAGCCACGACTTCCTTGAGGGCCTCAAAATTTCCGTACGTCCGCAATAAAGGTCTTGTCGTGCAGGTCTTCCTTGATGATCACATGCATCAGCCCGTTGATCCAGGCGATATCGGTTCCCGGGTTCGGGCGAAGCCACCGGGTGGCATTATTGGCCAGCTTCACAAACCGGGGATCAATCACCACCAGTTTTTTGCCTTTCAGGGCCGCCCGCTTGATGAACGTGGACAAGACCGGATGGTTCTCCGTGGTATTGGATCCGGTGACCAGAATCATGTCCGATGTTTCGATATCAGCGATGGTGTTTGTCATGGCACCGCTTCCAAAAGATGCAGCCAGACCGGCTACAGTGGAGCTGTGTCACAGTCGCGCACAATGGTCGATATTGTTTGTTTTGAGCACGGCCCGGGTGAATTTCTGTACGATGTAATTGTCCTCGTTGGTGGCCCGGGCAGAGGTCAGCACGCCCATGCTGTCCGGCCCGTGCTTCTCCTTGATATCAGTGAATTTTTTGCCACCAGATCCAGGGCTTCATCCCAGGAAGCCGGCACCTGTTTACCGTCTTTTTGATCAAAGGCGTGGTCAAGCGGTCCGTCGCCCCGACAAATTCAAATCCATACCGGCCTTTGACACAAAGCATGCCGTTGTTGGGGGGCAGGTTGCGGTCCGCTCCGTCGATTTTAACGATGTGATTGTTCTGGACATGGACATCCATCTGACACCCAACACCGCAAAACGAACAGGTGGTCCGCACGGTGCTGGTGGGAACAAACCGGTCATCCCGGAACGCTTTGGTGGGAATCAGCGCCCCGACCGGGCAGACCTGGACACATTCCCCGCAGAACACGCAGCTGGAATTCATCAACGTCGCCCCGGTCCCGGCAGTGATTTTGCCTTTGTCTCCCCGGAATCCGAAATCAATTGCCTGGTTCACCTGAAGCTCGTTGCAGGCAGCCACACATCTACCGCAAAGAATGCACCGGGACATATCCCTCACAATAAAGGGATTATCCGTTTCAATCGGCACTTTGACCGGTTCTCTGTGACGGCCGCTGACCCGGCCCTTGACTTGGTACCGGTAGGCCAGGGCCTGAAGTTCGCAGTCTCCCCACACCGGACACAATTCCTCTTTCTGATCGTTTTCCATGGCCTCGATCTGGAAATCGGTCCAGGATTCATCAGCGGATGCGCCGATATCACAGTTGTGGTTGCCAGAATCCAGCATCAATCCAATATAAAATCTGCGGTATTCAACAATTTTCGGGGACTCTGTATGAACGATCATGCCGTTTTTGGCCGGGGAACTGCATGAAGACACCAGTTTCTTCCCCCAGGATTCCTCCAGCTCCACAATACAAACACGGCAGGCCCCGGTCGCGCGGGTGCCTTTCAGATGGCAAAGATTGGGGATATCAATATTATTTTCCTGTGCAACGTCCAGAATGGTCTGGCCAGGTCTAAATTGATAGACGTGACCATTGATGGTAATGCTGTTCTGATCCATGGTGAACCCTTCCTTAAATTTTTACTTTCCCGTCATCCCTTGTTTCAGGCAAAAAACAATCTTTTCGGATGTACCACAGTCCCCTGGTGATGTCAACATCCTGGCCATCGATCAGTGCATGATACGGGACTCAGGCCCAATATTCAGTCAGCTCGGCTTTTCCTGCAAAATTATTCTTGACATCCGTGTGTTGAATTTTTAGCCTGATCCATTCCATTCATTGACTGTTGAACAGGAAAACGTAAATGACTGACGCTGAGGCAACAAACACTTTATTCGGTTATCCCCAAAAATTGTCATCCCGGGTGACGGTGCTGGGCAATTACTACATCAATCTGTTCCTGGTTCAAGGAAATAAAAAGACGGCCCTGTTCGAGGCCGGGATTTCCGGGTTGGTGGACACGGTGATCCAGCAGTTGGAACATTTAGAAGTGATGCCGGATTATCTGATCGTCAGCCATCCTCATTCTGATCATATTACCGGACTTTCCGGATTAATGGAGCGATTTTCCGCCGCCCAGGTGGTGACCGGACCCGGGGCAGCGGAATTCATCGCCCATCCCAAGGCAGGGCCTTTAATGATGGCCGAAGATGCGTTCATGTCCAAAGGGCTGGCTGCAAGAGGCATCCAACCGGGCCGGCCTCCCATTGACACCATTCCTGACCTGTCAGAGGTCCGGGAAGTTGCAGACAAGGCCGTGCTGGATCTGGGGGGCGTGGACCTTGGGCTTTTCCCGGTTGATGGGCATTCCCCGGGCAATATCCTGGGGCGGGTGGGAGATATACTGTTCTGTTCGGACAGCCTGGGATTTCATTTTCCGGGAAGATTTTTCTGGCCCCTGTTCTTCACGGGTGCCAGAGAATATCTGGACACGCTGGAACAAATCCGGGCTATGGCCCCGGCCATCGTGTGTCCGGGGCATCAGGGGCCGTTGAAACATCAGGCGGCGACCGCAGGTATTCAGGCCGGCCTGGATGCGGCGCAAAATTTCATCGACCGGGTGACCCGGACATCTTTGACAGACCGGGAACTGGAGACCCAGCTATTCAATGAAACCTACCGTGATGAATTCACCCTTTACACCAGAGAAAACATCGCCAGTTGCAACCGACTTTTAATCAAACGGGCTCGGCTGATGACGGCGTGACCATGGGAGACTGAATGATGACAGACACCCGATTTTCAGACCGGATCCGCCCGTTGCGGGACGAAATCGACCGCATCGATTCCCAGATCCTGACCCTGCTGGCCAGACGACAGGATCAGGTGGATCAGGTGGCAGCCCTGAAAAAAATGTGACATACCTGTGTACCATCCGGCCAGGGAAGAGGACATGATCTCCCGGCTTAGAACCCAGGCTGCGGAAAAGGGCTGGACCCGGATGTCACGGAAAACCTGTTCCGGGTGATCATCCGCCAGTCCCGGGTCAAGCAGACCGTCTCCATGCAATATAAAGGGGTCCGGCCCGGCGCCACCGTTCTCATCATCGGCGGTGCCGGACAGATGGGGGCCATGTTTGCCGGGCTGTTTGAAAAATCAGGATATCGGGTCCGGATCCTGACGGAATCGAACTGGGAAGCTGCCCCCCGGTTGTGCCACGGCATTGATCTGGCTTTGGTGTCGGTGCCCATTGAACACACTGTGCCGGCCATCGAAAAGATCGCCCCGTTCCTGCCGGCCACGGCACTTCTGACAGACTTGACCTCCGTGAAAAAGACCCGATGAAGGCCATGTGCAACAGCCACAGCGGCCCGGTTCTGGGTTTGCATCCGCTGTTCGGCCCACCACGTCTTCTTTCGACAACAGATCATTGTCTACACGCCGGCCGAGACATGAGCGCCGGCCACTGGCTGGTGGAACAATGGGGCTGTGGGAGCCATTCCGGTCCAGGCCACCGCCTCCGAACATGATGACATCATGGAAATCGTCCAGGCTTTGAGACATTTCGCCACCTTCTGTTTCGGTCGGTTCCTGTTTGAAAAACGAGTAAAAATACAGCGCACCCTGGAGTTTTCCAGTCCGATTTACCGCCTGGAGCTGGGCATGGTGGGCCGTCTGTTCGCCCAGGATGCCGGGCTATACGCCCAGATCATTTTGCCACAAAAGAACGGCGGGATCTGTTGAGACAGTTTGTCACTTCATTGACACAGCATGTCAACATGCTTGAAAACAAAGATATCCCGTCCTTTGTCCGCCAGTTCAACGACATCGCCGAATGGTTCGGATCCTTCAGCGATCAGGCGTTGCGGGAATCCACCTTTCTCATCGACCGGCTCATCGAACGGTTTTAACCGCTGAACGACAACGCGGTAGCGCGGGACCATTGGCGCCAATAACTACAATAACGCAGGCCTGACCCCGGGCTGGCCTGACCCCGGGCTTTTTTAATAATTGGTGAGTTTGATCTCGATACGCCGGTTTTGCGATAGGCTTCCGGGGTGTCTGCGGGATCGATGGGATGGTATTTGCTGAATCCAGCGGCAGCCATCCGTTTTTCCGGAATCCCCTGGCGGCTTAAAAACCGCACCACTGACACGGCCCTGGCTGTGGACAGTTCCCAGTTGGAAGAAAAAATTCATTGTTGATGGGCACCTTGTCGCTGTGGCCGTCGATCTGGAGAATCCAGTCGATATCCTTTGGAATCTTTTGGGCAACGGTTAGCAAAGTCTCAGCCAGGGCAGCCAGATGGGCTTTACCCGCATCCCCGAGATCGGCGGACCCGGAGGCGAAAAGCAGCTCCGCCTGGAATACGAACCGATCCCCCCGGATCTGGATGGCCGGATTGTTCCCCAGGATCTGTTTGAGACGTCCGAAAACTCGGACCGGTATTGAGTCAGTTCATGGACTTTCCTGGCCAGGGCGATGTTCAATTGTTTTCCCAAGTCTTCGATCTTGGCATCCTTTTTCTCGGATGCCGCCTCCTCCTGGGCCAGGGCGGTTTTGATCACCTCCAGCTGGTCCCTGAGCCTGGAAATCTGATCCGTGAGCAGGGTCACCTCTGCCCTGGCCGATGCCGACAGCTGCTGCTCCTTTTCAATGCTTTCCTTTTGGGATGCCAATACCGCAGACAGCGCCTGGATCCGAATGTCCTGTTCCTCGATTTCTTCCTGGGCCAGCATCGTGGTTTCGGTCTGATCCGCCAGCCGAGCCGCCAGGCGCATGGACCGATCTCGGATCACCCCCAGCTCCCGGTCCCGGGACTCCAGAGCCGCAGCCAGGTCCCCACTTCCTGCTCCAGCTGCTCTTTGACCTGCCTCAGGCGAGATATCTTCATTAAGGCTGGCAATGGTGAGCATCTGTTGTTTAAGGGTGTCTTCATCAATTTTTGCCTGTGCCTGATAATTCGCCACCTGGGACATGAGCACCTCTTTGTCCTCGGACAGGGCGATAATGGTATCGGACAACCGTGCTACCTGGGTTTCCAGTCGTCCGGATTTCTCCTTTTCAACGCCAAGCAGCTCCGCCATCTGGTTCACCTGGGCATGAAGTTTTGCCAGTTCACTCTCCTGGCCCCTCAGCACCTCACTGAGCAGAAACTGAGCCACCACAAAGATCATCAGGACAAAAATCACCACCATCAGCAGGGCGGACAGCACATCTACATATCCGGGCCAGGCTGTGATAGGGCTTGCGCTTCGCCGCGCTCTGGATAACATGTCCGCTCCTGTCAGGCTTCAGATTCCGGAGGAGAATCCGGAGTTCTCTTCTGTTGGTTGAGCAGAGCTGTCATGGCTGGTTGTTTTTCTGCATCTGGTTGATCAGGACCCGCAGGTTGGTGTCGATGCTTTTGAACATCTCGACAGTTGTCCCTGAGCCGGCCTGGGGCAGCTCATCCACATCCACCAGCCGGGTGACCCCGGACAGCCACTCTTCCATTTCATTGAAAAACCGGTTCTGGGCATGCCCGGCCTGGATATCGATAAACCCCAGCACCAGACTGCCCCCAGGCCGAACAAAGAGGAAGAAAACGCTGTCCCCATTCCCTTCAGCGGGTTTTCCAGCCCCTGTTTCAAGTGATCGAACAGCACGGCATAATCCCCGTTGCCCACTTCCAGGCCGCTGATGACCTGGCCCACGGTACCGATGGTCTGGAGCAGTCCCCAGAATGTGCCTAAAAGCCCTAAAACACCAGCAGCCCGATCATGTATTTGGAAATTTCACGGGATTCATCCAGATGTCCCCGGATCCCGTCCAGCACCGTGCTCAACGACCCGGCCGACAGCCGGAACCGGTCCCGGTGAATCTCTTCCAGGTGTTTGGCCAGCGGTGACAGCAGGGTGGGCGGCTCCACCGTGGAAAGGCCGGGATCCCCGGTGCGGAATTTTTAATCCAGTTGATCTCGGGTTCCAGCCGCAGAATTTGGAACACGTTGATGGCAATGCCACGCACAGCGCCCAAAATCAACAGGTTGAATCCCCAGTTGGCCATGAACGCGGCCCTGAGCGGGGTCGCCAGAAGTGCGCACACACCGGCCACCACCAGCAGGTAGACAAAGGTCAGAAACAGATAATGCCGCGGATTGGTCATGTCACGCCTCCTTGAAAATCTGATGCCAGGGTTTGCGCCGTACCCTGGCACTTACGCATCCACATATGGTATTCCGGTTTCACCGGTTGTACGCAAATGATATCCGATTGTCAAGAACCCGTATGAGTCCCTTCCTCCCTGTTTTTCCGTTTTAAAAAAGGAAAATACAGAGAGCACCCGGGTTAAGGGTTTCCCGCATCAAGCGCCTTTTCCATACTGTCTGAGTTTGTTCAACAATGTTTTCCGGGTGATGCCCAGGCGCCGGGCAGTTTCGCTTTTGTTACCGCCGGCTGCGGCCAGGGTGGATAAAATCGCCTCTTTTTCAATCCGGGATAACGGAATGTTTTCCAGGCCCTCCGCTCCCGGGCCATCGTTTGGGCCAGGCTCGTCATCCCCCTGTCCAAAGGGCAAGTCCGCCCGGGTAATATAATCGGTGCGGGCCAGCACCACAGCCCGTTCCACGGCATTCATCAATTCCCGGACATTTCCGGGCCAGGCATACCGGATCATGGCATCCATGGCATCCGGTGCCACCCCTGAATCTCCCGTCGGTTTTCTCGGAAAACCGGGTCAGAAAATGCAAAACCAGCTCGGGGATATCTTCGGGACGTTCCCGCAAAGGCGGAATGGTCACTGTCACCACATTCAGGCGGAAAAACAGGTCCTGACGGAACGTGCCCTCTTCCGCCATGGACTTCAGGTCCCGGTTGGTGGCCGCGATTACCCGTACATCCACCTCAATATTTTCATCGCTGCCCACGGCCGTAATCTCTTTTTCCTGAAGCACCCGCAGCAGTTTGGCCTGCATAGGCAGGCTCATCTCACCGATTTCATCCAGCAGGATACTGCCTTTGTGGGCCAGAAGGAATTTACCTTTCCGTTTTTTGTCCGCCCCGGTGAATGCGCCCTTGGAATGGCCGAACAGTTCCGATTCCAACAGGGTCGGGGTGATGGCCGCACAGTTGATCCGGACAAACGGACGGTCCTTCCGGGGGCTGTTCTCATGCAGGGCCGCGGCCACCAATTCCTTGCCGGTGCCGGATTCTCCGGCCACCAGCACATTGGCATCCGTGGGCGCCACCATGTCCAGGGTATCCAACAGCGCCGTCATGGCCGGACTTTTGCCCAGGATATTGTGACGAAGAGCGGTGGATTTGAGTCGCTCCTTGAGCTGCCGGTTTTCCGACTGCAGAAAGATCCGTTCCATGATCCGCTTAATGGTCAGCTTCAACCGGTCGAAATCCAGCGGTTTGGTCAGATAGTCATAGGCCCCGATCTTCAGGGCTTCCACGGCCGTGTCCACGGATGAATACGCGGTCATCATCACCACGGGCAGAGACGGATTATAGGCCCGGATCCGAGACAGGGCCTCCATGCCGGACATGCGCTTCATTTTCATATCCAGCAACACGATATCAACCCTCCCGGGATTTCACCTGTTCCACCCCGGTATCCCCGTCATCAGCCCAGCATCACCTCATATCCCCAGTCCGATATCAGGGTCTTAAGCATCCGGGCATGAGCGGGATCATCCTCCACCACCAGTATTTTATGTCGCATGGGTATCTTCCTTTGCCTGAGCGAACAGCCGGATAAAAAATGTGGTTCCCTGACCTTTGCCACTTTCCACCCGAATATCCCCACCCAGGGTTTCCACCAGCCGGTGAACGATGGACAGTCCCAGGCCGGTGCCATCCGGCCGGGTGGTGAAATAGGGGTCGAAAATTTCCGACAATACCTGCTCATCCATGCCGCAGCCATCATCGGTGACCTGAATTTCCAGATCCTGTTCAGGTCCAAGATCCTTTACCGTAACCGTGAGACGTCCGCCCTCTGCCATGGCGGCCAGACTGTTCATGTAAAGGTTGAGCAGAATCTGATTCATGCGGTCCGGATCGGTGTAACAGGTTGACCGGACCGACTGAATATCCGTGTGAACCGCAATAGATTTTTTTTCCAGATCATGGGCCATCAGCTTCAATGAATGGGAGATCATTTCCCGGATTTCCACCTCTTTTTTATCAACCGCCACCGGTTTGGCAAACTCCAGCAGTTGGGTGACGGACCGGTTGATCCGTTCCACCTCCTGGACCATGATTCTGGCGGTCTCCTGATCATCCGGATGGTCAGCATACCGTTTTTCAAAATAGGTGGCAAATCCCTTGATGGAGCTTAACGGATTTCTGATCTCATGGGCCACACCGCCCGCCAGCTTGCCGATAGCCGCCAGGTGTCGGGTGGTTTCAATCTCTTTTTTCAATTTTTCGGACAATGCCCTGGCACTGACCAGCCGGGCTTTGGTGGTGCGATAGGCCTGAAACACCATCAGGCTGATCACGCCCGCACACCCCAGGATAAAAACACCACCCCTGCCCCACGGCATGACGCAGGAGCCGGGCCTGGGCGAATGCCATCTGATCCATGGAAAGACCAACCAGAATCAAAGCGCCGTCTTCAAGGACCTTGTTTTTTCCCAAGTCACCGCTGCCACCTTGAAACGGCCTTTCTTTTCCCCTCATCCGCTGCATACCGTGCATTCGCATGGAATGCCCCCCAAACCGACTTTCCATGGGGGTAAACCGCTTGTATACCTCAAATACCTTTTCTTCATCTTCTTGCTGATACCGATAATGCACCAAACCTCTCTCTGCTTCTGAATCAATGATATCCGGCATATCCGCCAAAACCTGCCCCACCCGGGGTGGGTCACTGTGGGCCAGAATGGTGCCTCCGGCCGAAACGATCATAATATACTGCACATCCGGCTGAAATGCGGTCTCCTGGAGCAAATCCTGAATCCGCCGCATGCCCCAGTGCATGGTCACCATACCGGTGCGGGTACCGGCCTCAAAGGTCCGGATCAGAGAATCCCCTTGGCCAGCTGCTGGTCAGTGATATGGGATTTGAGTTTTTCCATCCGGTCCAGGGTCATGACCGCAAAAATCGGGGTCAGCACCAGCAGCACACCTGCCAGCATGAGCGGAGAAATCAGGGACGACAGTGATCGGGTCGATAATGTATTCATGCCTACATAACATAGCAAGGAATGTACCAGTTTCAACTGGTTCTACCCTATTTGATATCAAATGTATATATCCCCATCCCAGAATTTTTGTGCCGTTGATAATGCTCACATATTTAAGTTGGGATCGAAATTCTTCCTGCACTGATGACGTCCCTGGTTCACCACCTATCGTATAATAATTACCCACATGGATACCGGATTCGGGTAAAAAGGATACAATACGGTGACAACCCATCTCCATCCAGCCGAATCCCCAAAAAACAAATTAATCCTTTTATTTCAAATAGATATAATTAAATTTTGAATATGGCACACCCTTTGCTTATAAAATTGCCAAGACAAGCCGGTATCTGACAGACACAGATACCCGGACAAAAAAACCAACACAACCCCATTTACAAAGGAGAGACCATCATGAAAAAACATTGATACTGATCACCGCGTTGATCGCCGTTGGATTTTAGCCACCCAGGCGTTTTCCTGGGGACCCGGCCGAAGCATGGGCGGATATGGCGGCGGCTTCAGCTGTCCCGGCATTGACCGGTATGCCTACAACGACCTGAGCGATGCCCAGAAAGACGAACTGACGACGCTGCGTCAGAAATTCATTGATGACACCTATGGACTGCGGGCATCCATGATGCAGAAACACAATGAAGTCCGCCTGCTCATGGAAACCTCTCAACCGGACCGCACGGAATTAAGCCGGCTGAACGCGGAAATTTCCGACATCATGAAGCAGCTCCAGGAAAACCGGATCGATTTCATGCTGGCTGCAAAAAGGTGGCTCCTGAACTCCGGTTCGGCCAAGGCATCGGCCGTGGAGGCTTTCACAAAGGAAATGGCAGAGGCGATTGTCCCAAACTGGGCCAGGGATATGGACAGGACCCGGTTCATGGCGGCAGAAGAGGCTCAGGCTGCCGTCGGTATTAACCGGTGCCGTGCCCCTGACATGACACAGACATGAAAGAACAAATCTATCCAAAATTATTGGATAAAACCTTTCAGGGATCCGGGTTCCGGAAAGCGGCAGATGCCGGATGATTCCTGGAGCCGGTAACCCCACCCGCCCATAGACAGTCAGCAGGGCCTCGCGCCTGACATCCCGGCAAACCGGATGTCAGGCGCGTATTTTTTCAGGACCGGTTCTTTTTCCGCTGTCACCGAATTCTCCAGGGTCCCGAGTCCCTGTATCCGGGTCTGAAGATGATCGCCGGGCAACAGGTAAACCGGGGGTTTTCGGGCAAATCCCACCCCTTCCGGCGTCCCCGTGAGGATCAGGGTTCCCGGAGCAAGCGTTGTGGATTCAGACAGAACGCAATCAATTGCGCCACGGAAAATCATGTCCCGGGTATTGCTCTGCTGCATGGTCCGGCCGTTGAGCACGCTTTCGATGGCCAGGGCCTGAGGGTTAGGAAGCTCATCGGCGGTCACCAACGCCGGTCCCAAAGGACAGAAGGTGTCAAAACTTTTTCCCCGGACCCATTGTCCGCCCCCGGCATGTTTCTGCCACCGCCGGCTGATACGTCATTGGCACAGGTATATCCCAGCACACAATCCAGGGCCTCATCCTCGGTCACGTTTTGGCTTCCCGGCCGATCACCACCCCAGTTCCGCTTCATAATCCACTTCCGGAGTTTCCAGGCAGGAGGCGGGAATCACGATGGCACTGTCATGGGGAGTGATGGCCCCGGGATTTTTCATAAACACCACCGGGTATTTTGGCAGATCCATGCCGGTTTCTTTGGCATGGCCCCGATAGTTAAGCCCGATGCAGAAAATCGCCCGGGGTATCACGGGCACCTCGATTTTGCCACATCCTTTCGCTGTCCGGTATCGGTCAACTTGCCGAACAAATCTCCCTCCACCACCGAAGCCGTGGCCCCGTCATAATCACACCCGGTATAAAGGTGGTCATCCGCTGTCCTGAATCGTATGATCTGCATGCTTTTATTTCTCCTGAACTTGAGATAAACTGTTCTACATGTCATCGCCTTTACCACAAAACCCGGACAAAATGAAACGCATTTTTACCGGGCTGCCCCTCCGGACTGCGGATCTGATCCTGCTGATACTGGCTTCCCAGAATATTCGTGCGGGAAAATCAAAAGGTCCCCGGGGTATTGACATTCTGACCGCTTCCGACCAGGCAGAAGAGGCAACGTCCCAGGTCGCCGCCTATTTCAGGGAAAACCGATCCTCTTCTGAACCGGTATCGCATTCTGCGGCAATGCCTGCCGGGTTTTCGTCTGCCGCAGTTTTCATGATTATGGCCCTGCTGGCGGTCGTCCACATAAAAATTGAAGTGACCGGTCCCCGCTGGGACTATATCCTGGCCTATGGGATATCGGGGATGTACCTCTTCCAGGGAGAGACCTTCCGGGCGGTCACGGCGTTATTCCTTCATTCGGACACCGCCCATCTGCTGGGAACCTGGCCGGTATTTTTCTGTTTGCCGGACCTTTGATCCGGTTGTCCGGTTATGGTTCCGGACCGCTGTTCCTGCTGTTTGCCGGCACCAGCGGCAATCTGATCAATGCCGGGTTCCGCGGCACGGCCCTGCTGTCCATCGGCGCTTCCACCGCCGCCATGGGTGCGACCGGCGGACTGGCCGCATTTCAGATGATGCGTAAAGGACCCTTGAGACGGCGGGACCGGGTCCTGCCTCTGATGGCCGGAGCCGCGCTGATGGCATTTTTGAGCCATGGGGAGAACACGGATGTCTGGGCCCATGTATTCGGATTCTGCTGCGGGATGGCCGGCGGCATTCTGTTTTTTCCCCTGCTGGCGGTCTGGCGCTTCCGGCTCAGAGAACCCGTGGCCCTGGCCATTACCATCGGCATTGTGATTTCGGCTGTGGCTGTGGCTGCGGCCCGGATTCAGTAACGAGGGATTTCGCTAAAGCCGCTTAACACCTTCTTACTTTATTGATTCAGATTCGAGATCATTTGCAACTTTTTCCGTAAGGAGCGCCGCATGGAAAACAAGCTGCTGTGGATGGATCGTCATCGTCATGGTTTTTTTGAGCACGGTGGCGGCCCACGGATTCGGCCGGATGGCCTATATCCTGCTTTAGCCGGCCATGAAGGACAAGCTCTCTTTTGGCTACACCCAGTTGGGCCTTCTGGGCACGGGGGATTTTATCGAGTATCTGTCCATGGCCATCATCGGCGGATTTCTGGCGGCCCGGTTCCTGTTCCAAAAGTCTCCGCCACGGACTGGGGCGCTGTCTATAAAATGAAATCCCTGTGCTTTCTGGGGGTGGTCTATTTTTTTTACGGCATGCCCTATATCATCTACATGGTGTTTTTCACCGCTTATCTGGTGAATGAAATGGGATACAGCCAGGCCGGGGAGGCCTTTGGGCCATGGTGGGCGGGCTGCAATTCCACGGCGGGTGGCCGTAGCCTGAATGCGAGCATCTGCTACCTGAAGCCCAGCTTTCCCGGAGACCACCTCAAAGCCGAAGCCACAGAAATCCAAAACGGCTGCCACACCTCTTTGTATGACATTACCGTAACCAATGTAGACACCGGCGCGCTCATCGTCCGGAGCCAGGACGACCAGGCCTTTCGAAAAACGAGCGGCTGGTGCCGGAATAGCATCAATCCATGTGCTTCAGCCCGTGCGCCGATTTGAACTCATGCCACTCATCATGGTCCAGATATTCGTTTTCATCCAAATCGATGGCATCGAACACCGCCTCATTGTCTGACACCTCTGAAAATACGCATTGAATTCTTCGCGGGTTACCTGGTCATTCTGGTCTTTGTCCATATCCGGAAGTGGGCGTTGAATTTGACGGCTCAGGCAGAGCCTCGCCGTGATACCTTTTTTTATGGTGCATGCCTCCCATGCCCTGGTGCACCGCCTTGAACTGGTGCCACTCCTCACGGCTCAGACTGCCGTTCTTATCAATGTCAAGGGTGTCAAATCCCTTCTGCTCAGTGGATGGAAACACCTGTCTGAATTCCGCATAGCTCAGACTGCCATCCCCATCAGTGTCCATCTCAGAAAAATGCCGGTCAAACTTGCCGTGCCCGACCGACTTCTGATCACCGCCCTGGTTGCAGGACGATGCATAAACCGCTGAAACAGACACAGCAAATACCGTCACAAAAACACCAGCCATTATCAACAATCCCTTAATGCGTGCCATCATATCATCTCCTCAATTCGTTATTTGATAAATTTCCCAATTTGTAACTCCTGGAGTGTGTTTTCAAGAGTACCGCTAAAAATATCACACTGTAAGCGACTTGTTTCTCACCAGGCGATGCTGCTTATTCCTTTTGTTCTCAGGATTCGATGCCGGTCACGGTGTAGCCTCCATCCGTGATGGTCCGGGTCACCAGGTCCTTGTCAACGGGTTGTTTTGATTCCACCACCGCCTGTTTCTGCTCCAGGTCGACCTGGGTGGACGAGATGCCTTCAAGGGCGTTCAACCGGTCGCTGACACTTTTGGCGCAGTGCATGCAGCTCATGCCGTCAATTTTGATGATGGTTTCATGGCAGTCTCCTTTGTGTTTGGTTCATTTATCTCTGGCTCAATGGATTGTTCCGGAACCCGGGGCTCCAGCGTTGGTTTGAAATTTTCAGGCGCAAGCATGGTCACCACGGACACGGAACTTAACGCCATTGCGGCGGCGGCAAACATAGGGTTCAGGGTGGGCCCGCCGAACAGGTGAAACAGACCGGCCGCCAGGGGAATGCCGATGGAATTGTAAAAAAAAGCCCAGAATAGGTTCTGCTTGATGGTCTTCAGGGTGGCCCGGCTCAGATTGATGGCCGTGACCACGCCGGCAAGGCTGTTTTGCATCAGGACGATCCCGGCAGATTCCATGGCCACATCCGTGCCGGAACCGATGGCAAACCCCAGGTCTGCCTGGGCCAGGGCCGGAGCGTCATTGATGCCGTCCCCCACCATGGCCACCCGGCTGCTGTCCGCCTGGAGCTGTTTCACCTGATTTGCCTTGTCCCCCGGCATGACCTGGGCCACCACCTGGTCGATATTCACCTGCCTGGCAATGGCCCGGGCTGTCAGTTCGTTGTCTCCGGTCAGCATCACGGTTTTCAGCCCCATTTCCTGGAGCCGGGCAATGGCTGCTGCCGAATCCGGCTTGACCACATCGGCCACGGCGATGATACCGGCCAGTTGCCGGTCTACGGCCAGGTACATGACGGTCTTTCCCTGTCCGGACAGATCGTCGGCTTCCGGCAGATCCGCTTCTATCACCTGGTTTTCCTTCATGAATGCCAGGTTACCGAACAGCAGGTCTTTGTTGTCCACAGTCACGGTAATGCCCCTGCCGGGAACCGCGGAAATTTCTTGCCGGTAGAAAGACAACCCTTGTGTTTGACTTTCCGCCACCACGGCCGCACCCAGTGAATGTTCCGATCCCTTTCAGCCGAAGCGGCCAGCTGGAGAACGCCGGATTCTTCAAATCCGTTGAGTGCCTTTATGTCCGTGACCCTGGGCTTACCCTGGGTAATGGTCCCGGTCTTGTCCAGCACAATGGTGTCGATGCGGCCGGCCGTTTCAAGGGGCTGGCCTCCCTTGATCAGGACCCCTAAGGATGCGCCTTTACCAGTACCCACCATGATGGCGGTTGGCGTGGCCAGCCCCAGGGCACAGGGGCAGGCGATCACCAGAACGGCGATGAATATTTTCAAGGAAAACGCCGCGCCGGCCCCGCCGACAAACCAGGCCCCGGCCGATACCAGGGCGATGCCGATGACCACGGGCACAAAATAGCTGGAAATGACATCCGCCATCCGGGGCGATGGGGGCTTTGCTGCCCTGGGCTTCTTCCACCAGCTGAATGATTCGGGCCAGGGCCGTGTCTTTGCCCACCTTGTCGGCCCGGTACCGGATGGTGCCGTTCTGGTTGATGCTGGCGCCGGTCACGGTATCCCCTTTACTTTTTTCCACGGGAATGCTTTCGCCGGTGAGCATGGATTCATCCACCGAAGTATGCCCGTCCATGACCGTCCCGTCCACGGCGATTTTTTCTCCGGGTCTCGCGATCAGTTCATTCCCGACTTCCACATCTTCAATGGGGATCACCGATTCTTTCCCGTCCCGGATGACCATGGCGGTTTTGGGGGCCAGTCCCATAAGTTCCTTGATGGCACCGGACGTTCGCCCCTTGCTCACGGTTTCCATGTATTTGCCCACCTTGATCAGGGCAATGATGACACCGGCGGTTTCATAATACAGGTTCATCACATATTCGGGCCGGCCCGCAAAAATCAGCACAGTATTGATGCCGCTGTAAATGATGGCGGCGGTGGTACTAACGGCGATCAGGGAATCCATATTGGGATGACCCTTGAACAGAGCCGGAAATCCCCGGGTATAGAAATGAAATCCGGCCAGGATGATGGGCAGGGTCAGCATCAGCTGGGTCAGGGCAAATGTGCCGGGGTTGTGTCTCGGGCTGATGAAGGACGGAAGGGAAATCCCCACCATTTCCGCCATGGCCACAAACACCAGCGGGATGGCAAAACCGATGGAAATAACCAGTCGAAAGTATTCCTGTTTGCGTTCTTTCTCTTTTTTTGCCTCATCCAGGCCCGGGTCCCTTGTGTCATCCACAGGTGCCAAACCGTATCCGGCTGACTCCACCGCATGGATGATGGCGGTCTCTCTTGCCCCGGCCGGCTCATAAGTCACCTGGACTTTTTCCGTTGCCAGATTCACCGATGCCGACGTGACACCGGACACATTTTTGATGACGTCCTCCACCCGCCTGACACAGGCGGCGCAGGTCATCCCGTCAATTTTAAACTGTCTGGTTTCCATATCCATGGAAGTCACTCCTTTCCCGGGGCATCGTGTCTGCCTGTCATAAGGACATTCGTCCGCCGGGTCATATCCGTTTGCTCAGCAGCATCATCAGTTCATCGATCTTTTCCTGAATCTCTTTCTGATCCTCTGAGGTCACCGCATGCATAAGGCAGTGCTGCATATGGATTTTCAGTACCTGCTGCTCTACTTTGTGCAGGGCCGCCTTGACCGCTTTGAGCTGGGTCAGGATATCCACGCAGTAGCGCCTGTTTTCAATCATTTTCTTAATGCCCCGAATCTGCCCTTCGATGCGGTTGAGACCGGGCAGCTGATCATGATGTGGGGGATGCATGATACCTCCTTGTTTTCATTTATCCTGGCTTAATACTATACCCCGGTATGGTATATGTCAAGACCGATGTGCCCCGGGGATGGTAGAAACCGGTGGGCGGTTGGCAATCTTTTCTTGACACAACCGCTGTTTTTATTCAAGAATTCCGCCATAACCGTTAAAAATAAGGAGATGTCATGGCATTCGATCATCTTGCCCCCTCCCATCCCCTCCAGGCGTTGCCGGTCCGGATCATCATCCCGGTGGCCCTGACCATTCTTCTGTTTATCCTGACCATTTTTCTGTTCATCCTTCCCACCATGGAATCGTTCATGATGGACGGCAAAAGAGAAACCACCCGGCACTTGACCGAAACCGCCTGGTCAGTGCTCGATTATTTCCATGAACAGGAAGCCTCTGGCAGCCTGTCGCGGGAACAGGCAAAAAGGCAGCGGTGACCCTGCTGAAACAGCTGCGCTACGGGGATGACCACAAGGATTATTTCTGGATCAATGACACGACTCCTAAAATGATCATGCACCCTTACCGCCCGGACCTGGAGGGCCGGAATGTGTCGGACTTCACGGATCCGGCCAACAATCCGCTGTTTGCCGACATGGTGAAAACAACCAGCCATTCCGGTTCCGGATTCGTAAACTACCTGTGGCAGTGGAAGGAGGATTCCACCCATATCGTTCCCAAGATCTCCCATGTCAAGCGGTTCGACCCCTGGGGATGGATCATCGGCACTGGCATCTATGTGGCTGATGTCAAGGCAGACATCTCCGAGGTGACCCGGAAACTGACCCTTGCCTGTGCCGGCATCATGGGGGTGGTGCTGGTATTGTCCGGCTATATCATTTGGGCCGCGGCCACTTCCGGAAAAGAAAAACTGGCAGCCTTGGCCCGTTCTGAACTCCAGGAAAAACAGCTGGTCCAGGCGGACAAGATGGCTTCTTTAGGCATCCTGGTGGCCGGGGTGGCCCATGAGGTGAACAATCCGGCCACCACGCTGATGCTAAACGCGCCGAACCTGAAAAAAGCGTTTGACTCTTTTCTGCCGGTGCTGGACGAACATTTTGCCAGGCACCCGGACGTCCGGATCTGTCATATGGCTTATCCGGACCTGCGCTCCCGCATTGAGCGTATGCTAAGCGCCATTCTGGATGCATCCGCAAGAATCAAGCAGATCATCACCGATCTCAAGGATTTTCCCGGCCGGCCGATACCGGACCCCGTTTCCGACCCAAAGATCGATGTGAACCAGGTGGCTCAAAAAGCATTGGACCTGACGTATCCCACCCTGAAAAA
>LQAG01000243.1_pt1 | contig 20144 bp, 26 predicted proteins | sample 1535801 | NCBI WGS metagenome assembly LQAG01 (sample SAMN04331584, study PRJNA305678) | bioreactor metagenome | isolation source: bioreactor_3 inoculated with Wadden Sea sediment 1st replicate of a... | place: Germany:Bremen | reverse complement strand
GCTACGTGGTGCAGATCATGATCTTTTATTTTGTCCTGGGAACTACCATGAATAAAATTTTAATCATGAACGGTATTCCCAAGCTGGATCCTCAATGGTACGGGGTCATGGCCCTGTCCCTTTTCACCGGAGCCTATGTGGTGGAAATTGTCCGGGCTGGTATCGAGGCCATTCATCCCGGCCAGGTGGAGGCCGCAAGATCATCGGGCATGACCTATTTTCAGTGTATGTTTCATATTATCCTGCCCAGGCGTTGAAACCATTCTGCCGCCTCTGGCGGCCAGTTCATCAATCTGATCAAGGATTCCTCCCTGCTGGGCATGATATCCATCAGAGAGTTGACCAAAGCCACCCGGGAAGGCATCACCACCAGTCTTCAGACTTTTGAACTGTGGATTCTGTGCGCTATTCTTTATCTGCTCATGACCTTTACGCTTTCCATGTGTGTTCAATATCTGGAAAGGAGGACCGCCACCAAATGATAGACGTCAAGCATATTTACAAGACATTTCATGTGCCTCATGAAGTCAAGGCCCTGGTGGATGTATCCAACACCATTGAAGCCGGTGAAGTGGTGGTGGTCATCGGTCCCTCCGGTTCGGGAAAAAGTACGTTTCTGCGCTGCCTGAACCGGCTGGAAACCGCGGATCACGGTCAGATCCTGGTGGATGGGGTGGGATATTTTTGATCCAAGACCAATATTAATAAAGTGCGGGCGGAATGGGCATGGTGTCCAGTCCTTTACCTGTATCCTCATCTGACGGTACAGGCAATGTGACCCTGGCCAGAAACTGGTGAGGAACCGTTCCAAAAAGAGCGGGATGAAAAGCAATGATGCTGCTGGAAAAGGTGGGTATCGCCAACAAGGCCAAGGCCTGGCCCGCCAACCTGTCCGGGGGGCAGCAGCAGCGGGTGGCCATTGCCCGGGCGTTGGCCATGGATCCCAAGATTATGTTGTTTGATGAACCGACCTCAGCCCTGGATCCGGAGATGATCGGTGAGGTGCTAGATGTCATGAAAACCCTGGCCAAGGAAGGTATGACCATGGTGTGCGTCACCCATGAAATGGGGTTTGCCAGGGAGGTGGCGGACCGGGTGATTTTTATGGATGAAGGCATGGTTGTGGAGGAGGGTACTCCGGAGAAATTTTACAAAGATCCTTCCCATGACCGCACCAAACTTTTTCTGAAACAGATTCTTTAGCAGGCCTGCCGGAATACGCCCGGCGCCGACCGGCCGGAAAATGTCCAGTGCCTGGCTTGGAAGCGCGGGATTCTTTTTTAAAGTCTGAAAGCTTCAGCCCACCTGGAAAACCGGTGGGCATGGGTCGGGTCGATGGCCGTAAGATCCGCCAGAATCTGGCTGACGGTCCGGGGTCGGTGGACGGGCCGGCCCGGTTTTGGAAAAAATTTGTCTGCACAGCAGATGATCTTTTCTTCCAGGGTCTTCGGTACCAGGTGCCGCCGGGGCAGCGGCAGGTGGTGGCGGACGATGGTATCCAGACTGATTCCGGCGCCGGTGTGACGTTCCGCCACCAGCCCGTATGCCGGGTTCAGCCCCTCTTTGTCCAGCAGGTCTCTGCCCAGGACCCCGTGGCAGATATAAGGGGCTTTACCGGTGCAGCCGATACTGCGGGACGCGGTCAAAAAAATACCGATGTCGTGAAGCATGGCCGCCTGTTCGATAAAGCCCAGATCCAGTCCCGGATCCGCCAGATTCCGGGCGATTTCTACGCTTTTTCAGCCACCTGCCGGCTGTGGTCCACCAGAATGCGGTTCAGTTCGGACCCCGGTGGATAATATTTTTCAATGATGGCCATGGGCTCCATGGTCAGGACATCAAAACCCCTTCAATCAGTTCATCCAGGCCCCCGTCCAGAACCCGGTCCACATCCCCGATTTCATGGTCGGTGCGATGATCCTTGACCATTCGGTAGGGATGCAGCACATAGGAGCGGATCTGGCTGCCCCAGGCGATCTCGTCCTTACCGTCGTGCAATGACTGCATTTTCTGGTCCTGTTTCTGTTTTTCCAGCTGGTAGAGCCGGGATTTGAGTACCTTCATGGCGATCTCCTTGTTCCGGTGCTGGGAGGATTCCTGCTGGCACTGGACCACGGTACCGGTGGGCAGATGGGTGATGCGCACCGCCGAGCTGGTTTTGTTCACATGTTGGCCCCGGCTCGGATGCCCGGAACACATCGATACGCAGATCCTTTCTTCAATATCTATCTGAATGTCATCCTTGATGTCCGGATATACGAATACCGAAGCAAACGAGGTGTGGCGTTTTCCCCCGGCATTGAACGGAGAGATACGCACCAGCCGGTGGACACCGGATTCCACTTTCATGAATCCGAAGCAGTTCTTTCCGGCTACCTTGAAGGTGGCGCCTTTGATGCCGGCCTCATCCCCGGGCTGCAGATCGATCAGGGTCAGTTTGTACCCTTTTTGTCGATCCACCGGGTGTACATGCGGAACAGCATTTCGGCCCAGTCCTGGGAATCGGTGCCCCCTGCCCCGGCATTGATGGACACCAGCGCATCTCTGGTATCGTCTTCCTGATCCAGGGTGATGTCCAGAGAGAACCGCCGGATTTTTTCTTCTATTTCATCCAGCTGCCGGGCCACCTCTGCTTCCGTTTCCTTGTCCGCTTCCTCATAGGCCATTTCCAGCAGGACCCGTGCGTCTTCAATTTCACTGCACAATGCCTGGCATTGGTCGATCAGGTCGGAGAGCTGGGTCTGTTCCTTGAGCATGGCCGTGGCCTTTTCCGGGTTATCCCAGAAATCGGGACGGGCACTGAAAAACTCGAGTTCTTTTAAGCGTTTTTCTTTGACCGGCAGGTCAAAGATACTCCTTGAGACGGTCGGTTTTGGTGGTCAATGATGACAGGGTCTGTTTTAAGTCGGTGTTCATGGGTCATGCCTCCTTTTGAAATGTTGCCTGATTTTTACCACAAAACCCATGCTCAATGCAATAAGACAGATATAGGTGAACAAATCCCCATACCGGGTGTAGAATGAAATGTGACTGAGAGCCGGCATGGGCCGGACAATCACGGCATCGGTGAACAACGAGGTGATGTCAGATACCCGGCCCGTGGGGTCGATAAATCCGGAGATTCCGGTGTTGGCGGCACGGGCCAGGCTTCTGCGGTTTTCCACAGCCCTGAAAATCGAAATGTCAAAATGCTGGGCCGAAGCAGAGGTGCGCCCGAACCAGGCGTCGTTGGTCACGGTGGTGAGCAGATCGGCCCCGTTGCGGACAAACCGCCGGGAAATATTGGGAAACAGGATTTCGAAACAGATCAATACGCCGGTGTGGTGATCCTTGAACGTCAGGGGAATGAATGCCGGCTTTCCTCTGGAAAAATTACCGGCTTCAGCGGTGAGTTTTTGGATGAAAAACAACAGGTCCTGGAACGGCACGTATTCGCCAAACGGCACCAGATGGGTTTTGTCGTAGTGTCCCTTTGGCAGCGCCAGGGGATCGAGCATCATGACACGGTTGTAATAAAGGGCCGGGTGGTGGGAGGTGTCCACCGCCGGTGTGCCGATCAGAAAATGGGTCCGGGCCGTGCGGATATGCTGGTCCACCTGATTGGAAAGCGCGGTGCTATGACCATAGTAAAACGGCAGTGCGGTTTCCGGCCAGATGATCAGGTCCGGCTGAAACCGTGCCGCATCCAGGGACAGGGTCCCATATTTGGCAATGGTGTTTTGGCGGAACGCCATATCCCATTTCATGTCTTGCGCAATGTTTCCCTGAATAATGGCCAGGCGGGTTTCAGGGGCCTGAGTCATGCGTTTTTCCACTAGTGGGATTCGATACGCCGCATAACCGTATGCAGCGGCTAGAAACATCAGGGTGTATCCCACACTGATGCCCACCGGCGCCACAGGAGAGGGATGACCGGTATGCCGGCGGGCCAAGACAAACTGCCACCCCATGGCTGACAGGGCGCTGCATAAAACCAGGACAAAAGAGACACCGGCCACACCCGTGATATCCGCGATTTGAACCAGCCAGAGGTTGCCGGTCTGGCTGTATCCCAGAAGCCCCCAGGGAAAACCGGTCAAAAGATGGGTCCGCATCCATTCCAGCCCGGTCCAGAGGCAGGCGGCGGTCAGGGGCATCAATACCGGAGGCGGCGCCAGTTTTTTAAGGCCAAAAGCAAACAGGGCCGGAAACAAAGACAGGTACAGGCACAGAAGGATCAGTGCGGATACCGCCGAAACAGGGGATAATCCGCCGAAGGTGCACAGCGTTGGAACAATCCAGTAGATCAGGGTCAGGAAATGAATAAAACCGGCGGCAAATCCGGCAGCAAATCCCTGCCGGGACGTCAGGGAATCCAGAGAGATGATAAGAGGTGCCAGGGCCATGAAGCCCAGCCAGGACAGATGGACATCCGGAAACTCAAGGTGAGCAGCAGCCCGCTCACCATGGCGGGAAAATAACCGTACAGTCTGGACATCGATCTTAAATCAAACCACCGTTGATGCCGATCACCTGGCCGTTGATATAACCGGCTTCCCGGGAACACAGAAAACCGACCAGGTGCGCCACCTCTTCAGGTTGCCCCAGGCGGCCGGCCGGAATCTCTTTTGTGATTTTTTCAAGGTCCATGCCCGCCACCATGTCGGTGTCTATGAACCCCGGTGAAACGGCATTGACGGTGATGCCCCGGCTGCCGATTTCCTTTGCCAGAGCCCGGGTCGCCCCGATGATACCGGCTTTGGCCGTGCTGTAGTTGACTTGTCCGGCATTACCTGCCTGTCCGGCGGCTGAGCTGATGTTAATGATCCGGCCGAACCGCTGCTTGATCATTTGACGGACCACCGGCCGGGTCAGGTGATAAATCCGTTCAGATGCGTATTCAGCACGGTTTCCCAAGCCGGTTTCTTCATCATGGCAAACAACCGGTCCTCCCGGATTCCGGCATTGTTCACCAGAATGTCCAGGCGGCCGCGCTGTCCAATCACTTTGGCAACGGCGTTGTCACACTCCTCCTGACGGGTTACGTCAAACCGGAGCAGTGCGGCCTGACCGTCCTGTTTTTGAATTTCGTCCAGGAGGTGTTGGGCACCGGTTTCGTCGGACCGGAAATTGAGATACACAAAGGTGCCCCGGGATGCCAGATTTTTTGCAATGGCCCGGCCGATGCCCCGGGATGCCCCGCTGATCAAAGCGGTCTGTTGAATCAAGAAATCCATGCCGATTCCATATCACCCATTGATCCGGATTTCAATACCCGGGAACCGGAATAATTTTATTGCGCTTTACAATTCTACGGCCGGATGCTATTTTGAGCTTTGATCATGTTCGTATATGAACACCATCTGCAGGAGTTTTTTATGGAACATATAGAGATTCGTTTCGGCAGCAATTTCGGTACCTACGACACCGAAGAAAAATCCTTTCAAGATTTGTTTCAATCCGTAAATCCCATGTTCTGTTTTTCAAAGCGGATCTGGAAACCCCAGATGGATATTTTTGAGACGCGAAACGAGATCGTTATCCAGCGGAGATCGCCGGAGTTCAGAAGCAGGACATTGTTATCGAGGTGAGCAGCAAAGCGGTCAAAATATCGGGAAACCGAAAAACGACCCGGCTGGACCCGGCTGCCACCTATCGGCTGGCTGAAATTCAGTTCGGCCAGTTTGAGCGGATACTGTATCTTCCTTGCATGATCGATGTGGAAAGGTGTCTGCCGTTTTAACGACGGTTTCTTCAACTGACACTGGGTAAACTTTTTCGGAAAATTACAAGCCGGCGCATGATCTGTCCATGGATTTCATCTAACTGCCCTGTCCACATACAAAGGGGGATCCATGGATGATATCCGACATTCCACCGCTGCCATCTCCACCAATGACATTCCCGGTACGCTCCCAATTCTTCCCATTGTGGACACCAACCTGTTTCCCAAAATGGTGCTGCCCCTGGTATTGATTCAGAAGGAAGCCATCGATCTGATCGATGAGGCCATGGCGGCTCCCGAATGCTGGGTCTGATTCTTTCCAGAAAACCGGAGCCGGGGTCCAAACACCGGGCCGAAGATTTGTATCGCATCGGTACCGTGGCCATGATTCTGAAAATGTCAAAGATGGAAGATGAGAAAGCCCAGCTGCTGATTCAAGGGATGAATCGATTCAAGACCGTGCAGTTTTTGCAGGGAAAACCCTATCTTCAGGCCAAGATCGAGGTGCTGACCTGCAAAAATACGGACCGGACCGTGGAAAACCGGGCTTTGATGGTCAATATCGCCGAACAGTACGAAAAGATCGTAAACCTGTCTCCCGGCCTTCCCGGCGAGATGGCTCACATGATCAAGTCGCTTCAGGAGCCCAACGTACTGGCGGACATGGTGGCATCCACCATCAACGCACCGGTGAATGAAAAGCAGAAAGTGCTGGAAATGATCAATGTGAACCAGCGCCTGAAAAAAGTCACCCGCCTGGTCAATGATCAGCTGGAAATTTTGGAAATGGGCTCCCGGATCCAGAACCAGGTCAAGGAGGACATGGACAAACAGCAGCGGGAGTACTATCTTCGCCGACAGCTCAAGGCCATTGAGGAGGAACTGGGTGAAATGATGCCGAAAGTGTGGAAATTCGTGAATTCCGGGCATTGATCCGGAAAAGCCGTCTGCCGGAAGAAGCGGAAAAGGAAGCGGAAAGAGAACTGCAGCGGCTGTCCCGCATGCATGTCTCCTCCTCGGAATATGTCGTGGCCTCCACCTATCTGGACTGGCTCATCAGCCTGCCCTGGCACGAAGCGTCCAAAGACGTGCTGGACATCAAATCCGCCCGGCGCATCCTGAATCAGGACCACTATGGACTGGAAAAACCCAAAAAGCGGATTCTGGAATTTCTGGCGGTCCGGAAACTTAAAGAAAAACTCCAAAGGCCCGATTCTGTGCTTCACAGGTCCGCCCGGCACCGGCAAAACCTCCCTGGGCCGGTCCATCGCCAAAGCCCTGGGGCCGGGAATTCGTCCGGATTTCCTTAGGTGGCGTGCGGGATGAAGCCGAGATCCGGGGGCACCGCAGAACCTATGTGGGGGCCCTGCCCGGCCGGATCATCCAGAACATTCGGAAGGCCGGAAAAAGAACCCGGTGTTCATGCTGGATGAGATCGATAAGTTGGATTCTTCCTACAAAGGAGATCCTTCCTCCGCCCTGCTGGAGGTATTGGACCCGGAACAGAACAATTCATTTACCGATCACTATCTGGATGTCGCGTTCGATCTCTCCGACGTCATGTTTCTGACCACCGCCAATGTGCTGCATACCATTCCCGCTCCTCTGCGGGATCGAATGGAAGTGCTGGAACTCAATGGGTACACCGAGGATGAAAAACACAAGATCGCCACCCGGTACCTAATTCCCAGACAGCGGGAAGCCCATGGGCTCATGGCCGGACAGATCCGTTTCACCCCCGGTGCGGTCAAGAAAATTATTTCCGGCTATACCCGGGAATCCGGGTTGCGGAACCTGGAACGTCAGATCGGCACCATCTGCCGGGGAGTGGCCACGAAAATCGCTGAATTACAGACCATGAGCCTGGTGATCCGCCAGGATGACCTGCACGAATATCTCGGGCCGGTGCAGCACGTGCCGGATCTGGCCCAGCGCATCCACGCCCCCGGTGTGGTGGTGGGACTGGCCTGGACCCCGGTGGGCGGAGAAATTCTGTTCGTGGAGGCAGTGGCCATGAAAGGGGGCAAGGAACTGACCCTCACCGGTCAGCTGGGAGACGTGATGAAGGAATCCGCTTCCACCGCTTTAAGCTTTATCCGGTCCCATGCGGACAGACTGGGGTGGATGATTCGTTTTTGATACCATGATATCCATGTGCATGTGCCGGCCGGGTCCATTCCCAAAGACGGACCCTCTGCCGGGGGTCACCATGCTGGTGGCCCTTGTTTCCCTGATCTCGGGCCGAAAGGTTCGGCCCCGCCTGGCCATGACCGGTGAGATTACCCTCAGGGGAGAGATACTGCCTGTGGGCGGGGTTAAGGAAAAATTATTGCGGCCCACCGGGCCGGCGTCAAGTCGGTGATTCTGCCGTTGCGGAATCAGAAGGATATGGAGGATGTGCCCAAGCACATTCAGGATCATATGAGTTTGATTTTTACCGATAACATGGAAGATATTGTTTTACACGCCCTGGACCCATGAAAAAAAAGTATCCCCGCATTCTGTATCCCGGCATCGGGCTGATCGGCCTTTGTCTGTTCTTCGCCCTGTGTGCCGGCTGTGCCAAATCCATTGATTCTCCCCGGCCGGACAGGCGGTCTGCACCGCCCGGGAAGGAAACGGGGAAATCCCCTGCCACCCAGCGGCCATACACGGTCATGGGAAAGCGCTATACCCCCATTGCCAGTGCCCATGGATTTGTCCAGACAGGTATCGCCTCCTGGTATGGAAAAAAATTTCACGGCCGGAAAACCTCCAATGGTGAAATCTATGACATGTATGCCATGACCGCGGCCCACAAGACCCTGCCCATGAATACCTGGGTGGAAGTGCACAATCTGGACACCAATAAAAAAATCAAGGTGCGCATCAATGACCGGGGGCCGTTGTCACCGGCCGGATCATCGACCTGTCCTATACCGGGGCGCGAAAGGTCGACATGGTGGGGGCAGGCACAGCCCGGGTCCGGATCAGAGCCCTGGGTGCGGCCACGGAATACGATCAGAAAGGGCCGGTGGCGTTCCGGGACCTGGACTACTGGAACGGAAACTTCACGGTTCAGGTGGGCGCATTTCAGGAAAAGGCCAATGCCGACCGGTTCAGGAAAAATTGTCCAAATCCTATGTCAACGCCCATATCGTGGTGCATGAGGATCACCGGGGCCGGTTCTACCGGGTCCGCATCGGCCGGTTTTCCAACCTCAAGGACGCGGAACGGTTCAGTGGCAATCTTGTGACAGAAGATGGGTTTCACCGGGCCTTTGCCGTGGCGGAATAACGATGATATCAAAGGTAGTGTTTCTGGACCGGGACGGGGTGATCAACCAGGATTCTTCGGAATACATCAAAGATCCTTCCGAATTTCATTTCATTCCGGGCAGCCGCCGGGCCATTGCACGGCTGAACCGATGCGGGTTTGACATCATTGTCATCACCAATCAGTCCATCATCGGCAGGAATATGGTCACGGTGCAGACCCTGGACCGGATTTTTGAAAAATGCACCAGGGGATCGCTGCGGCCGGAGGCAGGATTTTGGATGTTTTTTCTGTCCTCATGCCCCGGATCACGGGTGTGACTGCCGCAAACCGCAGCCCGGACTGATTTATCAGGCACAGGCCCGGTATGACATCGATCTGGCCGGATCCTTGTTCGTGGGGGACAGTGTCAAGGATATTCAGGCGGCCCGGAACGCCGGTTGCGGCGGAGCCGTTTTGGTGGCCACGGGAAACGGGAATCAGGCGTTTAAGGAATTGAGGGACCGGGGCACACCACCGGATCATTTTGCTGAAAATCTGATGGCGGCGGCTCACTGGATCACCCATAATTTCCGGCAGCCGGTTCCATGATCACCATCAAAGGGGTTCTGTCCCGCCTCACATACCAAAATCCGGACAACCAGTACACCGTATGCCGCGTCCGGGTGGAAAAAATCAAGGATCCCATCACAGTGGTGGGACATCTTGCCGGGGTGGCGGAAGGGGAAACCCTTACGTTGAGAGGCCAGTGGTCGTCCCATCCGAAATACGGAGACCAGTTCAAGGTGGAATCCTACGAAGTCACCCTGCCGGCCACGATATCCGGGATCCGCAGATATCTGGGGTCCGGTATGATCAAGGGGATCAGCAAATCTCTGGCCGACCGCATCGTGGATCGGTTTCAGGACCAGACCCTGGAGATCATCGAAAATCAGCCGGAAAAGTTGCTGGAGGTCACCGGCATCGGAAAGGCCAAACATCAGATGATCGTTAAGGCCTGGAACACCCATCATGCTGTGCGGCGGGTCATGCAGTTTCTTCAGGAAAACCATGTGAACGTTGCCCATGCTGCCCTGGTCCTTAAAACCTACGGCGCCGGTGCCGTTACCGTCCTGGAAACTGATCCCTTCCGTATTGCCATCGACATTCCGGCCATCGGGTTTGCCGCCGCCGACACCATTGCCCGGGCAAAAGGGGTGGAAAAAACCGATCCCGCACGCCTGGCCGCCTGCCTGCTTTGCCAGTTGCTGGCCTTTGAGTCGGATGGCCATGTCTATGCCCTGAAAGATGAACTTTTTTCTGCGTGTGCCCGCCTGGCCGGGGTGGAATCGGATCTGTTTTTCCCGGCCCTGGAAACTCTGGCGCAGAAAAACGAGATCCGGATCTGGGAGGACCGTCTCTATCTGACCCGGCTGTATGAGGCGGAAAAGGGGTATTTCCGACCGGATCAATGCCCTTTTATCTTTTCCGGAATCCGAACCGGATATGGATCGGGAAGAGATCCTGGAGCAGGTGCTGTCCGGCCTGGCCGTGGAATTATCGGACGAGCAACTGGATGTGGTGTGCCAGGTGATGAGCAAAAAATATCCGTGATCACCGGGGGGCCGGGCACCGGTAAAACCACCCTAGTCCGGGCCCTGTGCCAGGTGTTCAGGCGAAAACGCCTCACCGTGCTCCTGGCGGCCCCCACGGGCCGGGCAGCCCGGCGACTCGCCGAAACCACGGGAAAAAAGCGTTTACCCTGCACAAGCTGCTGGGGTTTGATACCGAACTGGGCACGGTGGAGCATAATTACACCAACCCGTTGAATCTGGATGTGATGGTGGTGGATGAGGCCAGCATGGTGGACACGCTCTTGATGTATCACCTGATCCAGGCCCTGCCAGCAGCGGCCAGCCTTATTCTGGTGGGAGATACGTTTCAGCTGCCGTCAGTGGGGCCGGGCAATGTGTTGTCTGATATCATGGATTCCGGCCGGATCCAGGTGTTTGCATTGACCAAAATTTTCCGGCAGGCAAAAAAAGCCCAATTGTCCGGCATGCCCACGCAATCCGCAACGGCGACCTGCCGGATTTCAAGGCCAGGGAAGAGCAGGGGCTGTCTGAGTTTTATTTCATTGAAACCAGCACAGCGATAAAGTGACGGCTACCATCCTGGAACTTTGCGCCAACCGGATTCCCGGGCATTTCCCATATCACGGATTTTCAGGTCTTAACCCCCATGCACCGGGGCGAGGCCGGAACCATCAACCTCAACCAGCAGCTCCAGGCGGTGTTGAATCCGGGCAAACCGGCATCGACAGCCATGGCATCACGTTCAGAACCGGCGACAAGGTGATGCATTTGAAAAACAATTACGAAAAGGAGGTGTTCAACGGAGACATCGGCCAGATCATCAAGGTGTCTAAAGAAGACGGGACCCTGGTGGTGGACTACGACGGCCGTAGCGTGAGCTATGACCTGCTGGACCTGGACGAACTCACCCTGGCATATGCCATCTCCGTGCACAAATCCCAGGGCTCTGAGTACGGGGCCGTGATCATCGCCCTGACCATGGCCCATTATCCCCTGCTCCAGCGTAACCTGCTGTACACGGCCCTGACCCGGGGAAACACCTGGTGATCATCGTGGGATCTTCCAGGGCCATGCATACTGCCTTTGAAAACAACCGCACCCGCCTGCGCCGGTCCGGGCTCAAGGACCGTCTGATGTCTCCATTTGCGGCTTTTGAAAAAAGAAGCTGAAACGGTGACAGTTCACAGCTCAGTTCCCGGTCGCCCGCAGCCATGGCAGCAAATGAGAACAGCGTACCGGCCATCCATAAACCGGCTTTCACAGCCGGATGAAAGGAAACTTTTGAACTCACGAAAATAGCAGCCTTTATGGGACATTTTCAGTCAGTTAGGCTCCCATTTGGTCTACTGTCGATGGTAATCAGCCGTTTTGACCGGTTTTCCCACCAGGCAGGTCAGCTCACATCTGTGGCAGTATTTGATGTTTTTCCCAGGCTGTCAACCCCGCCGACCGGTTGTTCTTTTGCCTTTTCCATGTGCACATTCAGGTCGGCATCAGTGGCTGCCTCTTCCAGGAAGAATATCCAGGCTATAGTCTTCGAATGTGTGCTGCCTTGTAGCAAACGCTTTCTGGAGACAAGCCTTTCGGCAGAATTCCGTGCAGCCTATACAGGGATTAAATTGCCGAAGGCCGTGGCAAATAGGTCTGTATCCACGCTCAGTGCCCCTCAGCCGTCTCCGGGGGACTCGCCATGGCAAGTCCTTGGTCTCCATCATGATGGGAAGGAAGATAGAGAACGACGTTCCCATGCCGGGCTCAGTGTATGCTTTTATGTCTCCTCCGTATTTGGAAATCAGGGCATGGGTTTCGGCTAGTCCCATTCCGGACCCTTCTCCCACGGGTTTGGTGGAAAAATAGGGGTCGAAAATACGCTCCAAAACATCATTTTCAATGCCAGGCCCATTGTCGCTGATGGTGAGCTTTGCATATTTGCCGGGCTTGATTTTTCTGGATGTATTCATGTCGAACTCGGTGATGTCCTGCTCCACCAGGGTCAGTTCCAGAATACCTCCAGATTCTCTCATGGCATAGGCCGCATTGGAGCAAATGTTCATGATGACTCTCTGCAGTTCCACAGGATCGGCGGAAACCAACCCGCCTTTGCCGCTCAAATCGTTTCTGATATCAATGGTTGACGGCAAGGAAGCCCTGATCAGGACAAGGAAATCCTCCACCACGTCTTTCAGAACAATGAGATTGGCATCTTCCTTTCCGTGGTCGCTGAAGGAAAGAATTTGGCGGACCAGATTCTTAGCCTTGTCAACAGCCTGTAACACTTGAGTCAGATTTTGATACGCCTGGCTATCCTTGGTCAAATCCATCATTGCCAACTCGGTATTTCCCATGATGGGAAAAAGCACGTTGTTGAAATTATGGGCGATCCCTCCAGCCAGCGTGCCAAGGGCTTCCATCCTGCGGGCTCGCTGTAATTTGGCTTGCAGGCGATTTTTTCCTCTTCAGCCTTTTCCTCTGGGTTATGTCCCGGAACACACAATGCAGCGATACCAGTTTACCGTCTTCCATCACGGGCCTGGCCGTGGACTCCACGGGAAAGGTATCCCCGGATTTTGACCTCATCATGAATTCGAAGGAACGGCTGTCTCCCACCTTGGCGATTTCCTCCACCATGTCTATGAGCTTCAGCCTGTCGTCGTTTTCCGGTATGAATTGAAAACTGTGTTTCCCGAAAATATCTTCCGGATCGTGGCCGCTGAATTCCACGATAGCAGGACTGCAGTATTGGATAAAACCATCCGGGGTGATGGCGGCAACCACATCTTTCAGGTTTTCCGCAAGCAGCCTGTATTTTTCAAATTTTCCTTTAGTTCTTCAGCGATCCTCTTTCGAATGCCCAGTCCCTTTCCAGTTCCCGGGATTGAGCGGCCACAGTTTCCAGCAGGCGGTCGAACTCCTGCTCCAGAATTCCGATTTCGTCTTTTCTGCCGCCGTAACATTTGCCAACGAAATTGCCAGTTTCTCTGGTAACGAGCACATGCCCCGTCAGGCGGGTTATTGGTTTTACAATAGTGGCGGCCATCAGCCACAGCAATAAACCCAGCAACATGAGACCGGTCAGGATAATGGCATTCCTGGCCATGGCCATTGCCGCGTAGCCTTGGGCAAGAATATTCCTTGGAAGTCTGGTCTCCAGCAGAAAGCCTGACTTTCCCGTAATGTCCGGGACTAACATTCCGGCCACAAGAGTGGACTTGCCCATTTCAGTAATGGAAATTTTTGTATCACTTTCAGGATCTGTCAGTTTTAAAAGTGTTTTCAATAAGTTTGATATCAAAGGGGACCTGCGTTTGTTCACGCAGCCTCCGTTTCATGTCCGGGGTAATTATCCTCCCCATGATCATGGTGCCCAGGGCTGGGCCTTTGTTTTCCGTGGTCAAAATGGGCAGAACTGCCACCATCATGGGGCCGAATTCCGTGTTAAGCAGGCCTGTTTTGGAGATGTCTCCGCTTGTGGGAAAAGTAGTGCCTATGTCTATATATAAAGGGTTTCCTTTTGCAAGTTTTTTTGTTTCCAAAGGCTGAATGCTGAGGGGCTGATTCTTTTTCAGTTCAATGCACTTTCCCCAAAAAATATTTCCCTGGGCATCAAAAAAGTAAATGGCGTTTAGTTCCGCATCTACAAAGGTTTCCAAGGCAAGGTTGGAGTCTATGTAGCTCAGCGGTTTCTGCTGAATAAACTCGTAGGTGTCGTCCCAGGATGACCAGTCATGGTCAGAGCGTGCAGATGCCCGAGTTCCGTCCTCAGGGCACGCTCACAACGCAGGAGGTCTTTTGTCGCCTCCTGTTGCTCCAGAGCTATGAATCGGGGATAAATAGTGAAATGTTGAAACAGAGCAAGGGTTCCCCCAGTGATGATTATACCCGTGAGAAGTATGATCAACAACTTGAAACGCAACATCATAACTATTTCCTTGGTCGCTACGCTACCGGGGCCAGGCCCAGAGTTTAGTGTACGTCAAAGGGTTTGGGGTGATTAATCTCCCGGCCAGTCGACAGTTTATCACCCTATAAAAAGTCCCACAATCAGGCGATCTTCAAAAAGTTTTCAGGTATAAAGGGAAAAACCAAAATGAGGATATGAACTTGCTTTTTGCAAAAATAAAGTATCGAAAATCCCCAAAAGTTAAAAATATTAATCATCCCCTGATACAAGCCCCAATAGGTTGTGTTTGTATCAGGGGAGGGGAGTTTAAGTCAAGGCAAAAATCAAGACATATTTTCCGCATCCCAGTCTCATGAAATATAAGTAATTTCCTTTTTCAAGATGTCACCGCTGAACGTATCTTTGGACACTGTCATAACTGCCCTCATAACCTTGATCCTTTGAAAATTCGTGCAGCCGCATCGCTGGTAACTCTTTTTTTTTGGCCTTTGCCAGTCATGCTCCAACTGTTCATCTAAATACTCAAGATAAGGGCCCGGTTTTGGAAGTGGCTGACTTCTTCTTGAATACTCATGTTCGGTGTTTCCATCACAATTTTTGGATAAAAGTACAATAAATACAGCAGGTTCGAATGCGTTAGCATATTTTAAGCATAAAGGGCCTGTCTGACGTATCAAACGTCATGGCTTCCATTGGAACAGCGAACAGCTTATCTCCCGGACCCAAGAATCTGCCAAAGGACAAGAAAGCATAGGTCACACGACCGGTGTCCAAGTCAATCATGAGGTCTTTTATGTTTCAGCTCCTTTCCCTGGGGATTCTTGATTGTCGTCACCGGTAATGCTGCCGGCCGATAAAGCCTGCGGTTTTAAAATGTCCGTGTATTTCCCCTTTTTACTTAAATTGAAAGCGATGTCCCTTTAAGTGTTGAGAATCAATTTAAGGCAGGTGGTTAAAGGCGTTTCCCATTCAGGAGTTCAATGTTTTATCAAGTCATATTTTAAGCCTTACTATAGCGATTTTGTCTTTGTCGGGCATTCGATTTCAACAATTAAAGGGAACATAGCCAAGCCTAATGGATAGAATTTATATTATTTGAGAATAATAACGCCGGGCCAAACAGTGATATGTCCCAGCTTCATTCCAGGGTCTATTCGTATTTTTAAAAAAAGGGCTTGCTTCATTTTCAGCATGTTTTTTTCCATAGCCGTAGTGTTCCTGGAGCTTTCCGGCCATTTTATCAAAATTTCCCTTAATCTGATCCAGCCCGTCATCCGTCAGCTTTTCCATTGGATTTTAGCTTCGGCTTTGATTTGCTTCCATTTGCCTTTGAGTTGATCTCTCTTCAAGCTCCAATCTCCTGTTTTAATTTTTTTTATTACATCTCCCCCTGGGTTATAGGGGGAGAATGTATGTGAAATTTGTTTGAGAAAACCCAAACGGTTTACAAGGTTTCGAATAATTGAGATTAAACGCGCGCCCCCCAATGATCCGGGGGCTTTAATCTGCGCCTCCCCCCCCCAAGCTTAGACCACGGAGCGTGCTTTCTTAGGTGGAAACTGAGCCTCCTTGTTTCGTGGTCTTAGATGGGGGTAGGCGTAATACCTTGAACAGGTCTGTGATGTGACAAACACTCAGATTCCGGAATTGGAGAATTGGTATTGATATTTTTGAATTGGGTGGAGGAATTACGGTTGGCTACACTCAAAATCATCTTTTTCCCGGCATTTTCCAAGATTTGATCAGGAATCTCAAACTATTCTCGTTCCAGTTTTTCAGGCCTTGCTTTTTCCTTGACTTAAGTTTGTCCCCCTGATACAAGCACGACATGTTGTGTTGTATCAGGAGGGAATGAATATTACTTAAAATGTGCAAGCTCATTCGAACCTGCTGTATTTGGTGTGCTTTTGTCTAAAAGCTGGTGAGTTTGCATGCTTGTAACCGACTGAATTTAAATAGATTCCAAAATTGACCTGCAATTTTCAGGTATTATTAACTTTAGGGATTTTCGATACTTTCTTTAGCAAAAAGTAAGTTTCTATCCCCTAAACGGATAGAAATCGGGACCGATGATGGCGAGAAAAAAAACAACCAAGCGTAAATATTTCAAACTAATGGGATGGCTGGCCTTTTTTATTCTGCTGTCGGCTGCCGTCGGGGCAGCCTTTGGGGATTTTACCTGGCCAGGCAAGTGGAAACCCGCTTTGAGGGCCGCCGCTGGAGTATGCCGGCAAGAGTCTATTCGGACAGCACCCTGCTCTTTCCCGGGCAAAAGATAAACCCGTCCGCTTTCGAACAAAAGCTGCGCCGTCTGGGATATAGAGAGGTCGACAACAACCCCACACACCCCGGTGAGATGAGAATTGGTGACAGATCTTTTGACATCTATCTGGAAGATGTTGCCACGCCGTTTCTAACCCGTAACAGCCATCCGGTTCGGATAGAATACCGGAAATCGAAAATCCGACACATCACTCATTTAGAAACCCAGGCTCAGATGCCTTTACTGGAGCTGGAGCCGGAAGAGTTGACCCGTTTATTCGGGCAAGAACGTGAACGGCGTTCACTGGTCTCCTTTGAAGAACTCCCCAAAACTTGATCAATGCCGTGTTGGCCATTGAGGATCATCAGTTTTATCAGCATCATGGGATAAGCCTTCGCGGTATTTTACGGGCGTTGGTCATCAATATTCATAAGGGCGGCATTCACCAGGGTGGATCCACGATAACGCAACAGTTGGCAAAAAACTACTTTTTGACACCGGAGCGAACTTACCGACGTAAATTGACCGAGCTTTTTATCGCCCTGATCATTGAGTTCCGTTACAAAAAGACGAAATCCTGGAAATCTATTTAAACGAAATCTACTGGGGACAGAACGGTGCCGAAGCGATCAACGGCGCGGGTGAGGCGGCCCGGTTCTATTTCGGCAAAAAGATTTCCGCTCTCACTCTTTCCGAAGCGGCGGTTTTAGCCGGACTGATCAAGGCACCTAACGTTTACTCGCCCTATCTTCACCCGGAACGCTGTCAACAGCGCCGCAACACGGTACTAAGAGCCATGGTGCAGATGGGGATGATCGACAAGGCTGATTTAATCCGTGAGTCACCGCTGTCGGTAAAAACCATAGGCAAACACCCTGCGGGCCGTAAGGCACCCTACTTTCTGGATACGGTGAATCGTCAGCTGAGTGAATTGTACACGCCTTCGACGCTCACCCAGTTAGGCCTCTCCATCTATACGACACTGGATACCGAAGTTCAGGCGGCTGCGGAAAAGGCGTTGTCCGACGGGCTGCAGCAACTTGAAAAGGCGAATCCTCCACTCGTTCGCGAAAACCCGTTGCAACGACTTCAGGGCGCTGTTGTGGTAATACAGCCCAAAACCGGATCGATTCTGGCCTTAGTGGGAGGCCGTGATTATGGAAGCAGTCAATTTGACCGCGTTACCCAAGCGAAACGACAGGCGGGCAGTACCATCAAACCGTTTTATACCTAACTGCCCTGGATCGCTTTTCACTCATCACCCTATTGGACAACCGCCCCGAGACTTTATCGTTAACGGTCGTGTATGGCACCCAAAATTACGACCCAGCGGCCAAACCGGTCTATACCTTGCGCAGTGCTTTGGCCACTTCCCAAACATTGCCACGGTCAATCTTGCCCTGGAGGTGGGATTGGATCGTCTGTCGAAGACGGTTCAACGATTTCACTTGGCATCATCCGTGGAGCCGGTCCCCGCCGTAGCGTTGGGAGCCATCGATGTCACTCCTCTTGATCTGGCCGTCGCATACTGTGCTTTTGCAGCCGACGGCGTCAGGCCTTTTCCTTTAACGATCAAAGATGTCACCAATGAAACAGGTGAGGTGATCGAACGGCATCATGCCAATATCGAAAAGATGACCACACCTGAAAAAGCCTTTTTAATCAACAGCGTATTAAGAAGTGCCGTCACCGGTGGGACCGCTCGTTCACTGCCCAATCGGGGCGTCACCTGGCCGGTGGCCGGGAAAACAGGAACGACCAATAACACTCGCGATGCCTGGTTTGTCGGCTATACGCCCGATATATTGGCCCTCATTTGGGTGGGTTTTGATGACGGCACACCGATCCACGCTTCAGGCTCCAGAGCAGCCTTACCGATTTGGGCAGATTTGATGAAACAGATTCCACAATATATATCTGGGAACTGGTTTCGGGTTCCGCCCAAAATCAAACGACTAACAGTATGTGGGGAAAGCGGTCAAATCGCACAGAAAGATTACTGTCCTTCACAAATCGAAGAATTTTTTATTGACGAGCATATGCCTAACGAAGAATGCTCATTGCATCAACCGCGGCAAGGAGTGGGTCAAATTTTAGAAAGGATTCGCAAACGTGTCTTCAATTTTTAAGAATATTTTGATTAGTCTGGTCTCTTTAACCCTGTTGGGCGGCTGTGCCACAGTTAAACCGTACCCTCCCAGCCCATCGACCGGATCGGGTCAACAGGCCACAAAACCGGCCCGGCCGGTCATCATTAAAAAAATACCGGAAACGCCGGCCCCCAGAGCAGGTGATTCCCAAAGAACCGTGGCTCTTTTATCGCTTGTAGACCAAGGCCGTGCCTATCTCAAGCAAAATCGACCCGATGCAGCCATTCGGGTGCTGGAGCGGGCCGTTAATCTCAATCCCCAGCGGGGAGAAAGTTATTACTACCTGGCCCAGGCATGGCTGATGAAGAAAAATTCAGTCCAGGCCTTGGAATATAACCGCTTGGCCGAGAGCTATTTGGGAGATGATCCCCAATGGGCCGGGCGGGTGAAGACGCAACGTCAAAAGATAGCGCGCTGACAATTCAAGGGTGCCAAATATTCGCCGTTCGATGGAGATATTGTCCGGCCCTGAAAAGGCCCGATTTTAGCTACTGATCGGCTTTATCATAAAATCTCAGAAACACAGGAACCCCCATCCATTCCCTGCCCCCGAATAGAATGTGTCTCACTTCCTTCTAATCAAGGCAGCCATTCAAGCTGTTATGCCGAACGAAATGTCTTTCAAGGAAACCCGGCAGAGCTGGGTACGCCAATTCAGAAAATTTATGAAGTTGATTCGTTTTTGTGTCCAAAATGCCAGAGTTCTATGAAACTTCTTACTTTATCGAAGAATTTGACATCAATGGAAAATATTATGTCATCTTGATCTCTGGGATATCCGGAACTGAGATCCGCCGCAAAAGATTTCTGATTATATTCTTGAACCGGTCTGTGTCGAGCCAGACTCCCAGGTTCTGGAATCGGAGAGTGTCATTGATATTTTCAAAATTGGATGGAGGGGTTACAATAGGTCACGCCAAAATTATCCTTTTTCCGGTATTTTTCGAAATTTGGTCAGGATCTCAAGCTATTTTTTCTCCAATTTTTCAGGCCTTGCTTTTTGTCTTGACTTAAGTTTATCACCCCTGATACAAGCATCTCATGTCGTGCTTGCGTCAGGGAGAAACGGATATTTTAAACTTTGGGAATTCTCGATACTTTCTTTAGCAAAAAGCGAGTTTCTATCCCTAATCCCTCTGTGTTGTGGGCGGGTTTTTCCATGTGAAAGAATGCATATGTTTTTTGATTTTTTTCCGCCCCTATATGCAGGTGTCTAGTCTGAAATGTTAAAATTGGCTCGATCGGATGCCAAAAATTGAAAAAAAGGAGAAAGAATGATGAAAAAGAAATTTACAGC
>LQAG01000242.1_pt1 | contig 20146 bp, 29 predicted proteins | sample 1535801 | NCBI WGS metagenome assembly LQAG01 (sample SAMN04331584, study PRJNA305678) | bioreactor metagenome | isolation source: bioreactor_3 inoculated with Wadden Sea sediment 1st replicate of a... | place: Germany:Bremen | reverse complement strand
CGGAACGTGGCGGCTGATCTGAAAGAAAAACACATTGAGATCCTGGAGCACCTGTGCCCGGACGGGATCTGGCACACCTTCCTGGCCCGGCACCGGACCTTCCGGCTGCGATCGGATGCCATTTTCCCCAGACAAACCAGCCGGCCCAGGACCCGAATGATCCGCCCTGGTCCGTCCCGACACCATCATAGGAATGATGATACGTTATGTCCCATGATCCTGAATCCGTTTTCCGCCAGGCCCTGATTCGCACCACATTAGGGGCTGTCATGATCAGCTTTTCCGCGGTATTTGTCAAACTGGCCCAGGTGAATCCTACGGTGTCCGCGTTTTACCGAGTCTTTTTCGGCGGGTGTTTTCTGCTGATCCTCCTGCTGGTCCGTAACGAGCTGAGGTGGCACGGAGGACGGTCTCTCAAACTGGCCCTGATCATCGGCATCTTCTTAGCTCTGGACCTTTATACCTGGCACCGCAGCATCCAGTTTGTGGGGCCTGGCCTGGCCACGATTCTGGGAAATTTCGAAGTGTTCATGGTGCCGACCGTGGCGTTCGTGATCTACAAAGAAAGGCCGTCCATCCGGCTGATCCTTTCCATACCCCCGGCTTTGATCGGCCTGTTCATGATCGTGGGAACCCCCTGGGGACAGCTGACCCCGGACTTCCGCATGGGCATCTATTACGGCATTGCCACGGCCGTATTCTACACCGGTTATCTGATGGTGTTCCGGCGGATGCAGTCAGAGCCCGACAGCCCGTCGGTCGTGTACACCCTCATGGTGGTGTCCTTTGCCACGGCCCTGTTCCTGGGGCTGGAAATGATTCGGAACGGGGAATCATTCGCCATTCCGAATATGCAGTCCCTGTCCTCGCTGGTGGGGCTGGCCCTGATAAGCCAGACCCTGGGCTGGTTTCTCATCGGACACTCACTGCCCAGAATTCCGGCCGCCGTGGCCGGGCTGGTGCTGCTGCTCCAGCCGTCCCTGTCCTTTGTCTGGGATGTGCTGTTCTTCAACCGGGAAACCTCGGCCATGGCATGGGCCGGGGTGGTGCTGGCGCTGTGCGCCATCTATATCGGGACCACCAGCAGCAGCAAATGATGCCGCATGCGGGTCTGACGGTCTGACCCTGACAGGCGTGCACTGACAGACGGACCCAAACGGATGGACCCTGGCGAAAAGCACCGTCACTGATTCCCACGACCGCACTCACCGGGTGTTGACACCTTCCGGCACCCGGCCTTCAAAACCCACGGACCAATTCACCATTTTTCTGTTGGTTATCTGCGTGCCGTTCTGGAAACTGATCGGTATTTTCTGACCGGGACAGTTCCGGTAAAATCAAGCAACAACCCAGTTTGTCTGATTGGCAAACTGGGCTGTTGCTGTTATAGTAGGCCATGCAGAAATCGATTCTATTCACCATTCTTTCGGCCATCTTCATCGTTTTTGTGGGCATGGGCATCATTGCCCCAATTCTGCCCATTTACGCGGAAGAACTCGGCGCCACCGGCTTTGCCTTAGGCATCATCATGGCGGCCTATGCGGTGAGCGGCGGCCTGCTGCAGCCGTTTGTGGGCACCCTGTCCGACCGGCACGGCAAAAAAGGATTCCTGATTGCCGGGCTGATCATGTTCGGGTTGACCGGATATGTATACACGATTGCCGGATCCGTGGCCCAGCTGGTGATGATCCGTTTTTTCACGGGGCCGGGTCTGCCCTGATTTTTCCCATTGCCATGGCCTATATCATCGAATCTGCGGAAGATCACGTGGGCAAATACCTGGCTGGTTCAATATTGCCATATTTGCCGGCATCGGGGCTGGCCCGGTCCTGGGCGGTTTTTTCTGGATCTTCTGGGAAAAAATGCGGGATTTATGCCATGGCCGTGCTCAGCATTGTCTCCGCGATCCTGGTGATCGCCATTCTTCCCGGAAGAGCCGCTGACCGGCCCACGGAAAAACGGCTACCGATATTTTCCCTGTTCCGGCAGATGATGAAAAGCCGGCGGGTGAGAGGCATTCTGCTGGCACGCATGGCCACCATGATCATCATGGTCCCCACGTTTGCCTTTCTGCCGCTGCTGATGATGCAGCAGATGGGGGCCAGCGGTTCCCAGATCGGCACGGTCATCGCCTGCCGCACCCTGGTCAATGCCGTATTCCAGGTGCCGTTCGGCAAACTGGCCGACACCCGGGACCAAAACCGGCTGTTGATGGCCGGCAGCATCATGATCGGCATCAGTATGTGCTGCGTTCCATTTGCCAAAGGCGTTATCCCTCTGCTGCTTCTGTTTGCGGTGATCGGCCTGGGCGAGGCCATTTCCTGGCCGGCCATGGGGGCGCTGGCTGCCACAGAAGGGAAGCATTCGGCCAGGGTTCCATGATGGGAGTCTTCAACATGGCCATGAACTTAGGGGTATTTATCGGAGCCATGGGGGTGGGGGCACTGGTGGATCTGTTCAGCATTGCCTGGGCGTTTTATGCCGTGGGAATTGCCTTGATTGTCTGTGCAGTGGTCGCCGCCGCCATGATTCGGCAAAAACCGGTGCCGTCGGAAAAATAACCGCCTTTTCGTAAAATGACAGCAGCCCCCCTCATCTACGTGAATAAGGGGGGCTGCTGAATGAGCCGATTTTTTTTAAACAATTTCTGTTGAACAGTTCCTGAAGAATCCTGTTGACCGATCTCTTTCGAAAAATTCTTTTTAAACCGTTCTTATTCCAGCTCGCCCCGTTCCTCCAGCACCTTTTTCAGGGTGGACAGGGCCGTGTTGGCCGCCGGGACCCCCCCGTAGATACTGGTCTGGAAATCACTTCGGCGATTTCCTCTTTTGTACATCCCACGTTCAACGCCGCATGGATGTGCAATGCCAGTTCCTCGGGTTTGGACAGCACGGTCAGGGCTGCCACCGTGATCAGCTGCCTTGTGGTATGGGGGATTTTTCCCTGGCATACATCTGGCCGGTGATATACAGGGACATGTCCCGGGCCAGGTCCTTGTCAAAGAACCGCCACAGATTGTAGGGCTTGTCCTCGTCCTTGACCGTGGAAAATACAGCTCGGCCGTCTCCCCGGTCTTTTTCGCAATTTCCTTGGGGTCCATGAGGCCCTCCTTTACCGGTTGGCTTTCCGGAAGCCCAGCTGATCCAGGGCGATGATCCATTTACAGATGTTGGCGGATCCTTCCACCATGGAGTAGGTGGGGGCGTCTCTGTAAAACCTTGCCACCGGGTATTCCGTGGAGTAGCCATAGGCCCCCATGATGCGCATGGCAAAGTTGGATGCCTTGGTGGCAACTTCACCGGCCAGGTATTTGGCCATGGCCACGTCCAGACCGTTGTTGAGCTGGCCGTTGTCCTTGGCCACGGCCGCCTTGTACACCACCAGGCGGGCCGCTTCGATTTCCGCGGTCATCTGGGCGATCATATCCTGGTTCATCTGGAACTCGCCGATTTTCTTGCCGAACTGTTTCCGTTCGCTGCAATATTTGGTGGCTTGATCCAGGCAGGCCTGGGCCAGGCCCACACCGCCGGCCGCTGCAGACAGCCGGGTCTGGTTCAATGAAGAGAACACAATCTTGGCGCCGTCCCCGGGTTTGCCCAGCAGGTTTTCCTTGGGTACTTTAACGTTGTCCAGGAACAGTTCGCCCGTGGGAGAAGAATGGGAGCCCAGTTTTTCCAGGGCCGAGGTTTTGATGCCGTCAAAATTCTTGGGTTCGATCACAAACGCGGACAATCCTTTGGACCCGGCCGCCTTGTCGGTATACGCATAGAAAAGCAGGCAGTCCGCCACATGGGCGTTGGAAATCCAGGTCTTGGACCCGTTGATCAGCCAGTGGTCCCCCTTGTCCTCGGCCGTGGAAGTCATGGCCATGACGTCAGACCCTGCATCCGGCTCAGTGATGCCGAAACCGCCGATATATTCTGCCGTACACAGTTTTTCCACATATTTTTTGCGTACTTCTTCGTTGCCGTACTTGTAGATGGTGTAGCCACAACCCAGTTCCTGCATGTTCACCTGGACCCGCAGCGAGGAAGACACCCGGGCCAGCTCCTCGGTGATGATCATGGCAGCCAAAATCCGTTGTCCATGCCCTCTCCGCCGTATTCCTCAGGATCACGGTGCCGAAACATCCCAGGTCCCGTCCCAGCGGCCGCATGGCTTCTTCAATGGGCAGATAATGGTTGGCATCCCATTCATCCGCATAGGGTTCGATCTGTTTTTTGGCAAAATTTCTGATCTCTTTCTGAATCATCTGAAGATCTTTGGGTAATGTAAAATCCATGTTGTCTCCTTAAAATTAATTTGTTGGGTATGGGGTCATGATGGGTGACGGACTGGCCCATGGCCCGGGAAAAGGCCCGGGAATAATCCATCAAAACGGTGATACAATCGGAAAAATGGGTCTTGTCACGGGTCCGGATTTCCGGTACGGCCAAGCTCAGGCTGGCCAGAATCCGTCCCCGGTAATCAAACACCGGAGCGCTGACAGACCCGATGCCAGGGGTGCGTTCCCCGAGACTGACGGCATAGCCCCGGGTCACGATTTTTTCAGTTCCGCCATCAGAGCGGCCTTATCCACGATGGTGTTATCCGTCATGGGGGTCGGGGAAATCGTATCAATATATTTCCGCTGAAACGCTTCGGAGGAAAATGCAAGCAGACATTTGGCGGACGCTCCGGCATACAGGGGTGACTGGTTGCCCACGGGCATACCCGCCTTGAGGACCTTGGTGGATTCAATGGAATCGATGCAGATGCGCAGATTTCCCTGAATCACGTTCAGATACACGGTCTCATGGGTCTGCCTTGCCAAATCTTGCAAAAATTGCCGTCCGATTCCGGTTATATTATTGGAATGATTCAAGTTTTCCAAAAACCGATAGAAAATATTGCCCACAAAATACTGCCGGGTCCGGGCATCCTGACGTACAAACCCATAGGATTTCAACGTACTCAGAATCCGCTGGACGGTTGCCGGGCTGAACCCCAGTTCAGCAGACAGTTCCCGAATCCCCCAACTGGCCTTGATTTCCTGGAATTTGAGCATGATTTCCAGGGATTTCTCAATGGCATTGAGTTTTTGGTTTCCGCTGGTTTTGCCGGCGTTGCTTTTTGTCTCACAGAGATGGCCCTGCCCGTTGGTTTGTTTTACAGATCAAAACATCGTTTCATATAACGAGTTACCTAATCAAAAACACCCCCTTTGTCAAGAAAAAAGTTGATTAAATTTATGATTAAAAAATTGCTTGACAAACCCATGCCATTCTTTCTATCTTAATTGAGAATAGAACGGTGTTTTATATGATGAAACAAGCTTGGAAGGAAAATATCTTTGATTTTCAAGCGGTTGTAAAAGAACCAAACATAAAAGTTTCAGATGAAACCGCAACGCTTTTTTGATCATTGTCCGGCCGTGTATCCCAGGGAATTCAATGGATACGCGGCCGGATATAATTATTCAATCACGACCATCACCTGGTTGGTGGCCACTTTGTCATCCACGCTGACCATTACTTCCTTGACGGTGCCGTCCGCCGTGGCCACAATGGGATTTTCCATTTTCATGGCTTCCAGGACCAGCATTTCCTGGCCTTCCTCAACTGCGTCACCGGGTTCGACAGACACCTCGACGATGGTACCGGGCATGGGGGCTAAAATCTCAGTGCTCATTCAGATCTCCTTTGCTAGAGTTGTTTGCATGATTGAAAACTTGTTGACGTCATGTCAGGAAAACAGCAGCCGTCCATTCATCAGGCCGGTTGCTTTTGGTTAATTTCAATTCTATACTTAATGAAAATTTTAAAGTCAAGTGCGGATATCTGCCGGTGGATGCTGCCTTTTGAAACGCCGATGCCGGTCATATCTTTTAATGTTTTTTCTTCAGGAGTCTTTTATGCGACAGTATTTTGAGAAAATGACCCCCTTTGGTAAGGAAATCAACAAAGGGCAGATGAAAAGTTCGGAAAAAAACGTCAAGCAGATTGAAGAGGTGGAAACCGGCATTGACGCGGAAGTGGAAAAAGTCAAAAATGCGGGCCTGCCCACTGAAAAATCAATGCCCGGGGCAGCATGACCGTGTGGCAGCGATTGGAATACCTGGTGGATCCCGGCACCTGGCACCCGTTGCACACCATTTTAACCCGGAGGACAACGAAGAAGGCACCACCAACGTCATTGACGGCCTGGCCCGAATTTCTGGCAAATGGGCCGTGGTGATCGGATTCGACAACAAGGTGATGGCCGGGGCCTGGCTCCCGGGCCAGCCGGAAAACATCTTCCGGGCCACCAATCTTTCCAAACGGCTGAACATTCCCCTGGTGTGGCTGGTCAACTGCTCTGGCGTGAAACTCACGGAACAGGAAAAATTCTATGCCAACCGCAGAGGTTCCGGCACCACATTCTACCGCCATGCCGAACTGGAACAGATGGGCATTCCTGTTTTGGCCGGCGTCTACGGCACCAACCCGGCAGGCGGGGGATACCAGGGCATCAGCCCCACCATCCTGTTCGCCCACAAGAACTGCAACATTGCCGTGGGCGGCGGCGGGATTCTCAGCGGGATGTCCCCCAAGGGATATTTCGATGTAGAAGGGGCGGAACAGCTGATCAATGCAGCCAAACAGTACACAAGCAAACCCCCGGGATCAGTAGAGGTTCACCATGACCACACCGGATTTTTCCGGTATGTCTATGAAGAGGAAAAGGGGTTTTGGATGGGCTCAAAGATTATATGAAGGATATGCCGGCATACAATCCCAAGTTCTTCCGGGTGGCGGAACCCAAGGAACCGGCATTTGCCGCCGAAGATGTGGCCCGCCTGATTCCGTTTAACCAGAAGCAGATCTATGACTTTCGCCAGATCCTGTCCCGCCTGGTGGACGGCAGCGAACACATGGAATACAAACCCGATTACGGCCCTGAAATCTACACGGGCCTTGTGAAAATGGACGGATACCTGGTGGGGGTGATCGGCAACAACCAGGCTGGCTGGGGGAAGGATACCCCGAATACGCCGACTATCCGGCATCGGCGGCAAGCTATACCGCCAGGGCCTGATCAAAATGAACGAGTTCGTCACCCTGTGCGGCAGGGATCGGATTCCCTTGATCTGGTTCCAAGACACATCGGGCATCGACGTAGGGGACATTGCGGAAAAGGCCGAACTCCTGGGTCTGGGACAGTCCCTGATCTATTCCATCCAGCAGACCGACATCCCCATGATGCTGGTGACGCTTCGCAAGGGCACGGCTGCGGCCCACTATGTCATGGGAGGCCCCACGGCCAACCGCCACAACGCCTTTACCTTAGGGATCGCCACCACCGAGATCTATGTGATGCACGGTGAAACCGCCGCCGCAGCCAGTTATTCCCGTCGTCTGGTCAAGGAAAAAGATGCGGGCCGTCCCCTGGAGCCGGTCATCGAAAAGATGAACACCCTGGCTAAGGAATATTATGACAATTCCAGACCCGCCTACTGCGCCAAACACGGCATGGTGGATGAGGTGGTGAAGACCAGAGAACTAAGAAACTATCTTAAGGCCTTTGCCGGCTGCGCGTATCAGAACCCGAAATCCATCTGTCCCCAGCACCATCTGATCACTCCCAGGATTATCCGGGGATAACCGGTCTACCGGGGATAGAGACACTTTTATCCAAGGTATGGACATGTGGTGCCGGTCCGGTTATGATACAATTTTTCGGACCGGCACCTATTTGGAAGCACTGCGGCAGTCCGCTGCCGAATCGATAATGACAGTATACAGGAGGCACCCATGTCAGGATCTGAATTTTGATTGTACAGAAAGACGGCCAGGTAGCCCGGATCACTTTAAACCGGCCCAAGCACAACGTGCTCAACATTCCCATGATGAAAGACCTGAACGCGGAACTGGAAGCCATTGCCGCGGACGACAATCTCAAATGCCTGGTGATCAACGGAGAAGGTCCCAGTTTCTGCGCCGGCGTGGAAGTTGGCGACCACAAACCGGAACAGGTGGACGAAATGGTGGCGGTGTTCAACCGGATTTTCGAGCTGATCAACATGATCGACATCCCGGTGATCGGCGCCGTCCACGGAGCCTGTCTGGGCGGCGGCATGGAACTGGCCATTGCCTGCGACATCATCATCGCCAGCAAAACGCCAAATTCGGCCAGCCCGAGATCAAGCTGGGCTTTTCCCGCCCTATGCCGCCCTGCGCCTGCCCGAACTGGTGGGCCCGGCCAAGGCCATTGAGGTGCTGACCACGGGCAAGACCTACAAGGCCAAACAGGCCCGCAAACTGGGATTCGTAAGCCAGGTGGCGGACGACGATGAATTCAAGGAAACCGTGGAAGCTTATGTCAAGGAAATCTGCATGGCTTCCCCGTTGATCATACGGCTCAACAAACGGGCCGTGAAGCGCCACATCGGCACCAGTTTCTCCCAGGGGGTGGACCTGGTGTCCAACTATTTTCTCAAAACCCTGATGAAAACCGAAGATACTCTGGAAGCATCGCCAGTTTTGAGGAAAAACGCCGGGCTGAGTGGAAAAACCGCTGACCCGGCATCGCCTTTGTTGTTCGAATCTGCTTCGCTTCATTCAGCGGCAGGGAAATCTGTTTTTCCCTGCCGCTGTTTTTTGCCTGGGCACCCAACGCTTGTAAAATGACCCATACCGCATCTTCTTCCCCATGCAACCATCCATTGTCACCGCGATGTGTATCCATAAAAACCACAACAAAGCGCGCCATGATTTATGATAGGGAAAACCAGCAGCTTTTCATGATTCAGCAACAGGCGGCACGGGAAGACGGCGCTCGCCAGGGGCAGGGCAGCGGACTTGCAAGGCCGATTTTCTCATCAGCTCCAGAGAATTCCTGCCTTTTTTTCCGCCGGTTCATTTGAACTAATGATTTTTTTATCCCTGCATCATCAGAATATTATCATGAATAATTCTGTGGTTGTCAAAACAAGGAAAGTTTTTATACAATCGTCCAGCTTGTGAGTATCGAGCTGAATTAAGTTTCATATTTTACTTTCTTTATTAATGGGTTGGCATAACATTGTTATATAAAGGTGATTATTGATACAAACCGATAAAGAATTCCGTTGCCCGTTGCCCCGGGTTGTTTGTTTTTCTGATTTTTTTAACCCCTTGGCTTCATGCCTGCTCAACAGGTATGGAAAACAGCCGGAAAACGCTGCACCAGACGGCAGATGAAATCAATATCATGTTTGTTACAGCCAGAGACCGCCTCGACACGCTGAAAATTAAATATCAATCCCTTATAGTAAACGGGGAAAATCAAGACGGCCTTTACAGCAAGGAACGATATGCCTATAGCAAAGAGTATGTATACTTCACCCCTTATGATGATGGACACTGCGAGGTCTGGGCTTCTGGCCACATCCCTGTCGGAAAAGCCGAACGTCATAAGATCAGACAGTTTGAATACCTGTGCCCTGATCTAAAAACCATTTACCGGCAAAATGATTTTATTGCCACGGTCTATCTCACCACATTTGATTCCATCGTCATGGGTTACCCCTATGCCGACATCCATGCGTATATGGAACACGGCCTGGACCTGACCAAGCATGGGTGGCTTACAGGGCGGCAGCCGGCGGGGAAAATCCCAACAGGAGAACCCTCTGGGTGCAGCCCTATATTGATGCTGTAGGAAGGGGGTATGTGACGTCAGTTATCACTCCGGTTTACAATGGCGGGATTCTGGAGGGCACGTTGGGTGTTGATATCACCATCGATACAATTGTCAGACGTTTTAAGGCCCTGTCCGAAAAAAATCGGATGATCGTGACTTCCGAGACTTTACCGGTGAGCGTCAACAATAACAGTGCCGGTATCCTTCAAATAAAAGGACTCGAAAAATACAATTATCTAAGAAAAGCACCGGAAAACAAATCATTTCCTCTTCCCTGAAGATGTCAAAAAATCCCCGTAATGAAAATTCAGCGGATTGCCGAATGGATCCAGTCGGATGATGCTGAAACGGTTCTGTCGGTTTCCGGAAGCATGTTTCGTTTTTACAAAGTTCTTATCCCTGAGGTGAAATGGTTTTTGATCGAATTTGTAAAGGACTGAATGAAACTCAAATCCAGAATTCTGATTAGTTTTTCCGGACTGGTCTGTATCCTGATATTCACCGGGGTCATCAATGTCTTTTTTCTTATGGCTATCAATAAATATATTGATGAACTGGTTGAAAAACGTTTTGGCATTGAGCAACGGGTTCAATCCGCCCATTTGATCATCAACCAGATTTACAGCAAGATTTTTGATACCCTTCTGATCGATATCAACCAGCGTAGAAAGGAAATTGAAAATCTGACCGTCTGGCTACAGCATTTTTCATCACATGGATGTCCTTTCGGACGCGCGTTCATATCCCAACGGTGGATTCACCGACCAGAAAAGGGATTTCCAAACTTTTTATCTGGTAGGAAAAGATCTCCTTGCCATCAGCACCTTGACAGGGCTCCAGGAAAATGAAGAGAAAATGGACCGGTTTAAATTCTACAAAAAAGGCTGGTCTCAGAAATCGATCATCGGTTTGAAACCTATAAAAACGAATTCGCCACATCCCTTTCCAGCCTTCAGAGATTTGCCTATATCATTGTTGCGGTTTCCACCACCCTGGTTATCGTAGGGGTGCTATCCGCCTCAGTTATCTCGTTTAAACTGTCGTCCAGCCTGGTCCGGCCTATCACCCGGCTCACTGAAGCGATCCGGGGCTTCAAACCCGGCATGCCGTATGAACCGGTTGATGAATCCACTGCCGATGAAATTGGCCGACTCGGAAAAGTATTCAATGAAATGACGCGTCATCTCAATAAGTCGCTTGATAAACTCGAAGCTCAGACCATGGAAACCATTCTGGCCGAACGAAAAGCAGCCCGCCGCAGGCGACAGCTGTTCCAGGCGGACAAGATGGCCTCGCTCGGATTTCTGGTGTCGGGCGTGGCCCATGAAATCAACAACCCGAATCAGTTTATCATGTCCCATATAGACCCGCTGAAAAATGCATGGAACGGTGCCATCCCAGTTCTGGATCAGTATTATTCCCAATATGGCGATTTCCGGATAGGTGGGGTCAATTATTCACAAATCAAGGAAAAGATCCCCAGATATTCTCAAATATCGCCAGAGGATCCCAGCGGATCAAATCCATTGTGGACGAGTTGAAAGGATTCGCCAATGACTCTCCCTGCAACTCTTTTACCACTGTCAACCTGAATCAGGTAGTGGATTCCGCCCTGACTCTGACAGCCAGCATGATCAAAAAATCGACTCATACCTTTTCCTTTGACCGGGCCGAAGGCCTGCCTGTTGTACTGGGTCATTTCCAGCGACTGGAGCAGGTGGCAGTCAACCTGATACAGAACGCCTGTCAAGCCCTTAACTCTCCCCAGGCGACGATTTCCATCCGGACCGTTTATTTAAGGGAGCCCAACGAAGTCCTGCTGGAAATCGAGGATAGTGGTTGCGGTATATCGGAACAGGATTTGCGCCATATTACCGACCCGTTTTTCACCACCAAACGGGATAAAGGTGGGACCGGGCTCGGGCTTTCGATTTCCTCGAAAATTATTGAAAACCATGGGGAACCATCATATTTAAATCAACAAAAGGAAAAGGTACCAAAGTAACGGTACATTTACCCCGTTACCACACAGATGAAAAGAGGTTGGAATGACATCGGCAATGCCTATATTGATCGTGGATGATGAGGTAGAAAGTCTGGACGGATTCGAACTGATTCTGACCTCAAATGGTTTCAGCCAAATCCAAACCTGTAAAGACAGCCGCCGAACCATGGATGAGATTGCCCGGAATGAACCGTGCCTCGTCCTGCTGGATCTCTCCATGCCTCATATTTCTGGCCGGAAGCTGCTGGAACAAATTAATGTTCAGTATCCGCACATCCCGGTCATTATCGTCACCGGGATGAATGAGATTGAAACCGCCGTGGACTGCATGAGCGCCGGTGCCCATGATTACATGGTGAAGCCGGTTGAACCCCAACGGTTGGTCTCCAGTGTCCGCAGGGCTGTTGAACTTCAAGAAGAGCGGATCGAATATAAAAAATTCCGTGAAAAAATACTTGCGGATGATCTGGCAAATCCCGAGGTCTTTTCTCATATTATTACATCCAACAAGAGCATGCGCTCTATCTTCCAGTATTGTGAGACCATTGCCGGAACCGGGAAACCGGTTTTGATTACAGGCGAATCCGGTGTGGGAAAAGAGATGATTGCCCGGGTCATCCACAGGCTGTCACAACTCAAAGGGAAGTTTGTACCGGTCAATATCGCCGGATTGGATGATCAGCTGTTTTCCGATACTCTTTTCGGCCACCTTAAAGGCGCGTTTACCACAGCTGAAAACCAGAGGCCCGGCCTGATCAGCAAATCCAGGGATGGAACCCTTTTTTTGGATGAAATTGGGGACCTGAATCTGGCCAGCCAGATCAAACTGCTGCGAATTCTCCAGGAAAGGAATACTATCCATGGGATCGGATATTCCCTTGGCGATGGATACCCGGGTGATCGTGGCAACCAACCGGAATCTGATTCGGCTGATGGAAAAAAAGCGTTCCGCACCGATCTTTACTACCGTATTCAGACACACCATATCCATATTCCACCACTTCGAAAACGGAGAGGTGATATCCCGCTGCTGCTGGAACATTTCCTTGATAAAGCTGCACAGAGCCTGGGCCAAAAAAAAACCGACTGCCCCGACAGAACTGTTTGAACTTCTCTTGATTTATCGATTTCCAGGCAATGTCCGAGAAATGGAATCCATGGTATTTGATGCGGTCAGCAACCACAAAAAGGGTATGCTCTCCACCGAGCGGTTCAGAATCCACATTCAAAAACACCAGGCCATCTACAAAAAACCCCTATTTGCGGACACAGGCACTACCCAGCGCCGGCCAACCCGTTTTCACTGATAGAGTCCCTTCCCACATTGAAACAGGCCCCGATTTTTTTGATCAAGGAGGCGCTTAACCGAACCAGGGGAAACAGAGGTGCAGCTGCCATGATTCTTGGCATTACCCGTTCCGGCCTGAATAAAGCCCTGCAGCGGGCCGGCATCAAATCAGAATAAAACCCCGGGGACAAATGTCCATCAAGAGACATTTGTCCTTTCAACCCAATCCCAATGCCAGAAAAGAATTTCAGGCGTTTTATGCAAGACTGCCGGGGACAGGTGTCTCCGGGATCCGGCATGCTTCTGATGGCCAGAAGGCTAACCAACCATCTGATATAAAACCACATAAATTGCCATGACTATTCGTGGCATATGAGTTGCTAACAAATATTTTCTAAATCAAAAATTTGTTACTGACAAAGAACAGACACATCCCAATGATTCATGTGATAAAATATTTATTTAAAAACAAACTCGCACTGATCGGGTTCGTTGTGATTTGGCTCTTTTCCGTATCTGCCCTATTGGCACCGCTGGTTACCCCTTACGCGCCGGACACCCAGTTTTTTGAAGGATTAACCCTGGAAGGCGCGCCTCTGCCACCCAACGGCAAATTCTGGCTCGGAACGGACCTTTTGGGCCGGGACCTGTTCACCCGGCTGATATACGGTGCACGGACTTCCCTGATCATCGGCATTGCCGCCAATGGAATTGCTCTGTTGATCGGTTCGTTCCTCGGTATCTTTGCCGGATATGCAGAGGAAAACCGGGGCGGTGATCATGCGGTTTACCGACCTGATGATGGCTTTCCCTGCGCTTCTGCTGGCGATTGCCCTATCTGCCATCTTTCAGCCCAGTCTCTGGATTGTGGCCCTGGTGATTGCCTGTGTCAACTGGGTCCAGATCGCCCGGGTCATCTACGGCCAGACCATGTCGCTGGCGACCAGCGAGTATATTGAAGCAATCCGGTCTATCGGGGCGGCCTGGCCCAGAATTTTATTTGTCCATATTCTGCCACATCTCTGGCCCACCATTCTGGTCTGGGGAACCCTCGGCATTGCCACCACGGTTTTGCTGGAAGCGACCCTGTCGTTTCTTGGTGTGGGAGTACGGCCACCCATACCCTCATGGGGCGGCATTATCTATGAAAGCCAGTCTTATTTTCTGGATGCGCCCTGGCTGGTCTTTTTTCCAGGCCTGGCGATCATGCTACTGTCACTTTCTTTCAACCTGGTGGGGGATGCGTTAAGGGATGCACTGGATCCGATGCGGCGGGGGAGAAGCTGATGCTGATTCTGATAGCCAAACGATTCGGGCAGTCGATTTTGATCCTTCTGGGCGTTACCCTGATCACGTTCACCCTGTCTTTCATGATGCCGGCCGACCCGGTCCGTATGATCGCCGGAAGAAGCGCCACGCAGGAAACAGTGGAATCAATCCGCAGAGAGCTGGGCCTGGACAACCGCTACCGGTACAATACCTCAAATACGTTCAAGACTGGCTCGAATGGATCTTGGCCGCTCCTACAAACAAAACCCAGGTAACTGAACTGATCAAAAGCCGCCTGCCGGCCACACTTCAGTTAATGGCCGGAGCCATATTTTTTGAACTGCTCATCGGCATCCCGGCCGGTATCCTGGCGGCCACTCAGCGGGGAAAACCTGGGATAACTGGATCATGGGCATCTCGTTTGCAGGGGTTTCCATGCCACAGTTTGTTCTCGGATTGCTGCTGTTATATGTGTTTGCCTATGTACTGGGACTGTTCCCACTGGGCGGATATGGCAGCCTCAAACATCTGATTCTGCCAGCACTGACCCTGGGAATTTCAGGGGGGGCTGGTATTCACGCATGATCCGCTCCAGCATGGTGGATGTTCTGCTTCAGGATTATATCCGAACTGCCCGGGCCAAAGGCCTGTCTGAAATGAAAATCGTGCTGGTGCATGGCCTGCGCAACGGTATCCTTCCCATCATTGCCATGGTCGGCTTGGATATCGGTATCTTTATGGCCGGCGCTGTGGTGGTGGAATCTGTATTCGGGTGGCCCGGTATCGGTCAAATGGCGTGGCAGGCCATCCAGATGGTCGATATTCCGGTCATTATGGGCGTCACCTTGGTGGCTGCTGTGGGAATCATCCTCGGCAACCTGCTGGCAGACATTGTCATGCCCCTGGCCGACCCAAAAATGAGAGTCGATTAACCCCATAAAAAAGGAGTCCAAAGATGAAAAAATGTACGTTAATTTTGGTAATTTTCGCCCTTTTCATTTTTGCGGGATGGACAGCCGTCTGCAGCGCTGGCATCAAGCAAGGAGGAAAAATGACTGTCACTTACAAAGATGACATCTCCACTCTGGATCCTGCCATCGGGTATGACTGGCAGAACTGGTCCATGATCAAGACACTTTTTAACGGTCTCATGGATTACGAACCAGGCACCTACAATCTTGAACCTGATCTTGCGGAAAGCTTTGAAATTTCCGATGACGGATTGGTCTATACCTTTTTGCTTCGGGAAAATGCAAAATTTCACAACGGCCGCCTGCTCAAAGCAGAAGATATCAAATACAGCATCGAGAGAGCGGTGAACCCGAAAACCCAGAGCCCGGGCCAGGGCTTTTTCGGCAGCATCAAAGGATTTGATGACATGGTATCCGGCAAGGCGGATTCCCTTTCCGGCATTACCATTCCCAAACCCGGCGTGATCAAAATTGAACTCTCCCGCCCGGATGCAACATTTCTTCATGTCATGGCCATTAACTTCTCTTTTGCCGTTCCAAAAGAGGAAGTAGAAAAATATGGTGAAGATTTCGGTAAACACCCGGTGGGCACCGGAGCTTTCAAAATGACTGAATGGGCTCTAGGCCAGTATGTAACCTTTGAACGCAACAAGGACTATTATAAAGATGGGCTTCCCAAGCTTGACACCATTGTCTTCGAAGTCGGACAAGAACCGACAGTTGCCTTACTACGTCTCCAGCGGGGGGAAGTGGATATTCTGGGGGACGGCATTCCGCCGGCACGGTTTCTGAAGGTAAAAATGACCCCGCCAACCAGGGTCTGATCATCCAGGGCGACCAGCTTCACACCGGATATCTGACGATGAATCTCAAAATGGCACCCTTTGACAATCTGGAAGTCCGCAAAGCCGTCAACATGGCTATCAATAAGGAAAGAATCTGCAAGATTATCAACAATCGGGCAGAACCCGCCAATCAACCGCTTCCCCCGGGAATGCCCGGCTACGATAAAACTACAAAGGGTATCCCTATGATATCGAAAAAGCCAAAATCCTGCTGAAAAAGCAGGATATGGCGAAGGCTTTTCCACCGAACTTTATGCCAACAATACCGATCCCAATCCGAGAATTGCCCAGGCCATTCAGCAGGACCTGGCCGCCATCGGTATTAAAGCGGAAATCAAAACTTTGGCTCAGTCCACGGTCATTGCAGCAGGCGGTGAACCGGATCAAGCACCAATGATCTGGTCCGGAGGCATGGCCTGGATCGCAGACTTCCCGGATCCATCCAACTTTTATGGACCGATCCTGGGTGGCGCCGGTGCGGTCAAGGGAGGGTGGAACTGGTCCTGGTATGAGAACAAGGATCTGGATACAAAAGCGGCCGCTGCCGATGCGATCAGTGATCCGGCCAGAAGTTCGGAACGGCTTGAAATGTGGCGTTCTATCTATATCTTAGTCATGGAAGACGCCCCCTGGGTGCCAATTTTCAACGAGCTGCGCTTTACCATGCGTGCAGAGCGCCTGGGCGGCCCGGATGCCATTTTTGTTGATCCGGTCCACATCCCGGTAAATTATGAACATGTCTACGCAAAAGACGTTCAGTAAGAATCGCTGTATTGACCTGTCGTTGCATCCTGTCTGGTGCGGACCGGCAATTTTCCGGCCCGCACCTGCAGGATGTATGACCGATTTGATAAAGGAAAAGAATCATGACACCTGACTATACCCTGAAAAATAACGTTCATATCGGTTGGGACAACTCGCTGGCGCCGGCTTTGAAAGTGACACCCGGCCAGATTGTGGAATTTGAGGCCGTTGATGCATCAGGCGGACAGCTCAATGCTTTTTCCACTGTGAAAGATGTCTCCGCCCTGGATTTTGACAAGGTCAACCCGGTAACCGGCCCTCTTTTTGTGGACGGTGCACAGCCTGGTGATGCCCTCAAAATCACCATTCTGTCATTTACACCGAGCGGATGGGGCTGGACCGCGATTATCCCGGGTTTCGGCCTGCTTGCTGACCGGTTCGATTCCCCGGCCATTCATATCTGGGAATTTGACACATCGCCCGGTGCCATTGCAGAATTCAAACCCGGCGGCAGGGTCCCCACACAGCCTTTTCCAGGAACCATTGGGAATGCACCGGCAGACAAGGGGGCCCACAGTGTTGTCAACCCCAGAAATGTGGGCGGAAATATGGACACTCGAAGCCTGTGTGAAGGCACTGTTTTGTATCTACCGGTAGCGGTGAAAGGTGCTCTATTTTCCATTGGCGACACCCATGCGGCACAAGGTGATGGTGAGGTCTGCGGCACAGCCATTGAAAGCCCCATGAATGTGGCCCTGAAGATTGAACTCACAAAAATGCCGGCTTGAAATTCCCAAGATCACCACAGCAGGTCCTGTTTGCCGTCACATTGATGACAAGGCTATGAAGTCACCACCGGCATCGGTCCGGATTTGATGAAAGGTGCCATTGACGCCGTTGACCAAATGGTGGATCTGATCTCATCCAAGTACAAAATAAACCCGGAAGATGCATACATGCTCTGCAGTGTCTGTGCGGATCTGAGAATTACGGAAATTGTGGACATGCCCAATTGGGTGGTATCATTTAATTTTCCTAAATCTGTATTTGATTATTGATGCACAGATATCACACACCTGCATTCACCACCCAGGAGGCCTCTTCCAGCCCTATTCTCCGGGTGGAGGATTTTTCCCTGGGGTTTTACACGGAAAACGGTCCCATCACCGTTGTGGAAGATATCTCCTTTGAAATCCGAAAAGGATCGGTGTTAGGGCTTGTCGGCGAATCCGGCTGCGGCAAGAGTGTCACTGCCATGTCCATCATGCGCCTGTTGCCCGCCCCCCCTCGTTCATAAAAAGGGGCGGATTCTGTTTGAAGGAAGTGATCTGCTGTCCTTTAGCAACCAGGCCATGCGCAGGATACGGGGGAACAGCATCGGCATGATTTTCCAGGAACCCATGACCAGCCTGAACCCCTGTTTTTCCATTGGATACCAGATCAAAGAGGTATTGAAGCTTCACCAAGGCCTGACTGGAAAAATGCTGACCGGCGCAGTGTTGAGCTGCTTGACATGGTTGGAGTGAATGCGCCGGAAAGCCGTCTCAGCCAATATCCGCACCAGCTCTCCGGGGGTCTGCGTCAGCGGATGATGATCGCCATGGCCCTGGCCTGTAGTCCAAAGCTGTTGATCGCGGATGAGCCCACCACCGCGCTGGATGTGACCATCCAGGCCCAGATTCTGGACCTGCTCATTCACCTGAAGCAGGAGCTGGATATGTCTATTCTCATGATCACCCATGACCTGGGCGTGGTCGCCGAATTCTGCGATGACGTCTCAGTCATGTATGCCGGAAAATCGTTGAACAGGCGGATGTTTTCACCCTGTTCGACACACCTATGCATCCTTATACCCGGGGGTTGTTGACCTCCATCCCGAAAATCGGAAAAAAAAACCGGCATCTGACCACCATCCCGGGGATGGTGCCATCTCCGGACAACCGGCCGAAAGGCTGCTATTTTGCTGACCGGTGTTCCCGGAAAACAGAAATTTGTGACCAAAAGGCCCCGCTCCTCCAACCCTTTGAAACACCGGATCTCGCCTCCGGACATACCATTGCCTGCTGGAATTTTTATGATGAAAACACTGGTACTTGACGTAAAAAATCTAAAAAAACACTTTCCACTCAAAGGCGGTAAAGGAATTGTCCGTGCGGTAGATGATGTCAGTTTTCAAGTGTATGAAGGAGAAACTTTCGGCATTGTCGGGGAATCCGGCTGCGGCAAATCCACGCTGGGCCGCCTGATTCTGAGACTGATAAAAGCGGATCACGGAGAGGTCGTTCTGGACGGAATTCCTGTTCTCTCCCTTTCTCCCGGAAATCTGCGCAAGGCCCGGAAAAAGATGCAGATGGTTTTTCAGGATGCCATGGCTTCTCTGGATGCCCGCCAGAAAATCGGCCGGATTATTGCAGAACCGTTGAAAGTTCATGGTATTGGCACCAAAGGCGAGCGCCTGGATACAGTTCGCCACCTGTTGAAAACCGTTGGTTTGAATCCGGAGGCCATGGACCGTTATCCCCATGAATTTTCCGGAGGCCAGCGGCAGCGCATCTGCATTGCCCGGGCAATCGCCCTCAATCCCAGACTTGTGGTGGCGGATGAACCGGTCTCTGCACTGGATGTCTCCATCCAGTCCCAGGTGCTCAACCTTTTGGTGGACCTGCGGGAGAAGCTATCGCTGTCCTATGTGTTCATCTCCCATGATCTGGCGGTGGTGGAGCATATCTGTACCCGGATCGGTGTTATGTATCTGGCCAAATTATCGAAACTGCCCACACTGAGTATCTATACGCCAATCCAACGCATCCTTATACTCAGACACTGCTGTCTGCCATTCCCCGTCCGGATCCACATAACCGGACAAAAAAGGATTATTCTTCAGGGAGATCTTCCCAATCCGTCCAATGTACCCCAGGATGCCGTTCCACACGCGATGCCCTATATGATGGAAATCTGCCGAAAGGAAATCCCGCCGGCATATGTAAAAGAAACGCCGCTCGGCCCGCACATCACTCATTGTCACAAGGGATTTGAAAAATAGGCGACTGCCAGCCCGTCAATGAGCTGACGAATTTCACCTGAGTTGGATAATGGAAAGCCGTATTGTGTCAATATGGCTCAAGCGGCCAGGTCCTGGATCTGCAAAAATATCAGGTCTTTCAACTCGTCCACCGAAAGATGGGCATATTCTTCAAAGGGGATAGGGCGCCCGATCCGAACCCGGACCGCCCCCGGGGTGATAATGAATCCTCCTTTTTGCTGAAACTCGTACAGCCCGCTGACGCCAAAGGGAACCAGAGCGGTCTGTGCCGTCCTGGCCAGATGGAACGGTCCTTTTTTTGAATGGCCCCAGTTTGCCGGTTCGGGTCCGGTGTCGGAG
>LQAG01000241.1_pt1 | contig 20162 bp, 28 predicted proteins | sample 1535801 | NCBI WGS metagenome assembly LQAG01 (sample SAMN04331584, study PRJNA305678) | bioreactor metagenome | isolation source: bioreactor_3 inoculated with Wadden Sea sediment 1st replicate of a... | place: Germany:Bremen | reverse complement strand
AAAAATTCTATATTTGGTATAGCAAGGGTGATTGAATGATATTTTGCAAGCGCCTGAATTAGGAGAGAGGGGCTTTACTATATTAAAACAAAGTAGATAATCTTGAGACCTTATGACTTTTCTTGACTGAGCTTAGACGCCACATCAGGCACAAACTTTTGGTCAGATATTGGCGGTCTTACATAGCCAGAGTTGGCCTGCCTTTTTGGCAGTTCTAACTTTTTAGGGACTGTATTTTCGTAATCAAACTGGTCAAGCAAGTGGCTGATACAGTTTATGCGAGCATTTCTTTTATAGTCGGATTCAATAACATACCAAGGTGATTTGGCCGTGTCGGTATACTGGAACATGATGTCTTTGGCCTTGGAGTAATCCACCCAACGGGTTCTGGCTTCTAAATCCATGTCGCTAAGTTTCCAACGCTTTGTAGGGTCGTCGATTCTATCTTGAAAGCGCTTTTCCTGTTCTTCATCGCTGACAGAAAACCAGTATTTAATAATGGTAATGCCAGAGCGGATGAGCATTTCTTCAAACTGGGGCACCGACCTGAGAAAGTCCCAGTATTCATCTTCAGTACAAAAGCCCATGACCCGTTCAACGCCAGCCCTGTTGTACCAACTCCTATCGAATAAAACCATTTCACCAGCGGCCGGCAAATGGGCCACATAACGCTGAAAATACCACTGGGTTCTCTCTTTTTCAGTGGGCTTTGGAAGAGCAGTCACCCGGCAAATCCTCGGGTTGAGACTTTGGGTAATACGCTTGATGGTCCCACCTTTACCGGCGGCGTCTCTACCTTCAAATATAACCACGACTTTGAGTCCTTTCTTAACAATCCATTCTTGTAAATTTTACAAGTTCTATTTGAAGTTCAGCCAACCTTTTCTCATATAGTTTCTTGGGCATTTTTTTAACTTTCATGAATCTCCCTCCTCTTTTATATTAATTTCTTCATACCACTCTTTCATGTAAATTAATCTTGTGATCTGATCTGACGATAATAATAGTAGGCATAGGCTCAGAATTGTCATATACTTTTTATAAGCCTTGACCAGCTAAAATGTATTGGGTGTGAACAGAAGACTTATAAGACGTGTTTTGCAAGGCCTAGCTGGTGGGTAAATATAAAAGTAATCGACTAAAGTCATTCAGTTGAATAAAAAGAAGTAAAGACAGATCCCTATAAAACATTTCACTCATGGGGAGAATCGTGTAATGAAAAGATGGGGTTTAGGATTGAATTAGATGATAAATTTGGTTTTAAATAAGACATTTGAAATGTAAAAACAAAAACGGTGTGGGACAAGATAAGAGGTGGAAGAATGCGGCGGATAGGCATACAATTTAAATTTTTTTATAGCACTGATCTTGGTGGCTGTGATTCCACTTGTTCTATTTGGCATTTACGGATACAAGACCTCTTCAGATCTGGTTGAAAGAGTCGAAATGGAAAGGATGCGTTCTTTTCATGCTTCCATAGAGTATGACATTGAAAGTTATTTTGAAAATTCACAGGTGGATTTGGAGTTCTTAAAGGATCTACTGGCCGTGGACTGGGCAGAACATATGGGGACTCATAATGTAAGTGATCATGATGATGACTTTGCAAAGCATACGGTTTCCACATTTGTCTCTTTTCTTGAGACGCATGGACATTATGATCATTTAAGACTCTTGGATGCTTCTGGTATGGAACTTATTCGAGTAAACAATATCAATGGTAATCAAGTAGTCATGCCTGATGACCGTTTGCAAGACAAGTCGGACAGGTATTATTATAAGAATGCTATGAACCTTGTAAGTGGTGAAGTCTACACCACTGCCATTGATTTGAACATTGAGAACGGTCAAATTGAGCAACCTAACAAAGCGGTCATTCGGTATGTGGCACCAATGGACCTGCTTTCAGAGAATTCATCAGTTCGCTATTATTTGATTGTAAACTTGAATGTAACCTTTTTGCTCGATGAGCTTCGAGACCGAATTGAAAACAGCCCTTATGATCATACCTATATGACCGATGATAAAGGCTACTACCTTATTTACAAATCTATTGAAAAGGAGTGGGGCGGTCCAAGCAATAAAAATACTGGGGCTTCTCTGAAAAACGATGTTGAAAACACTTCCTCTTGGCAGGAAATTGACTTATTTGAAAAAGTAACAGGTGAACATGGGCAAGGCCTCGGACGGTTGAAAAATGAATTCGTTTACTGGACACCGCTTCACATAAATACCCTATCTGGAACCAGACTCAATTTGCTGACTGTAGAACCAAGGGAAGATTTTATGGCACCGGTATATGCATATTTGCAAACATATCTTGGGTTGATACTAACAACTATGATTGTTCTTTTTTATAATAAGTATATTGATTGCTAGGACGCTTTCGCATCCAATTAAGCATATTGCCAAAGCTGTGTCTGAAATTGGACGGGGGAATTTTAACACGCCTCTTGAAGTCAAAGGAGGCATGGAAGTGGAAGTGCTGGCCTATGAAATTAAAAAAATGGCCTTTGAGCTGGAAAGCAGCTACAGGGATATGGAAAGCCGAGTTGAAGAACGCACAATAGAACTTCAAAATGCCCATGATGAAATGGAAAGAATGGCAAATACAGACCCCTTAACAGGCATATTCAATAGGCACTATTTTAATAATTATATTGAAGACTTAAAAAGGGACAAGCGAATAAAAAACTTAGCATTAATCATGCTCGATGTGGACAGGTTTAAGTACATTAATGACCACTATGGCCATAATGTTGGAGACGTCGTTCTGCAAGAGGTGGCAAAAATGCTCTCAGGTCATGCAAGGGGCAGTGATTTTGCTGTCCGCTATGGAGGCGACGAATTCTTAATAGTCCTTATGGCAGGAGAAGAAGAAGCCATTAAGTCTTATATAAATCGTATTGAGCAGGAACTTAAAACTTGGAATGAGAGCACAGAGATTCTTGACCATGACATGGAGTTCAGTATCGGTTATGATATTTACACAAGTGGAAAACACATTATGGATGTCATTAAAACGGCTGATGAAAGAATGTATGAAGCAAAAAATGGCAAGACGAAAAGAACGCGGACAGGTGGGCCGGGTGTAAATCCAGCTTGACAAGAAAGACATACGTAAGGCATAAACAGAACGACTGACTAAGACACATGAGGATGAATAAGCGAGGACAGAATATGAAGTATATGGTTGGAATCTCACAGTGGCTTGCGGGCCTCATTGTTTCTCTTTTGCTGCTAACAATGAGTATTAGTATATTTGCTTATAATGAAGACATATACATGAAGCTTTATATGGACAATAATGTGACAGAGCGAACAGGCATGGATAAAGAAAATCTAAGCCATGTCACAAAGGGCCTCATAGCCTACATGCGGGGACAGGCAGAAACACTTGATATGACCGCAGAATTCATTCAGAGGAGCGTGAAGTTTTTAATAAGCGGGAAAAAGACCACATGGTGGATGTGAAAAAACTCTTTCTTATGAATGAATCTATAAGAGGGGTGCTGTTTGGAACAGTCCTTTCTTTGTTGGACTGGCGGTGTGGCGAAGCAGTATGGCTATATAATGAAGGTTGGACTAAAGCAGGCAGGGGTGAGTTTGATACTGGCTGGAACAATGCTGATTATTTCCTTGACCGATTTTAATAAGGCCTTCATTAAGTTCCACCACCTCTTTTCACCAATGACTTATGGATACTTGACCCAAGAACAGACACACTAATTCAAATGCTACCAGAATCATTTTTTAAGAGCATGGCCATGATGATGTTTGGGACTTGGTTTGTCATGAGTGCTGTTTGTGGTGGGGTGTCTTACTTGGGACTTCGTCGTGAAGAGTAGATCAAGAAATTGAATATAAGAATAAAGCACAGTGGTTGGATTGTTATCTGATTGCTGTGTTTTTTTATTGCTTCTAATGGAAAATTATAAAAAATAAAATTCAAAAAAATAAAATTATTCATTAAATGAAATATTCAGAAAAAATGATTCAGGCCATGCCTTGAATCATTTTCTATGAAACTCTATATATGAGAAACTCTGGTACGCTCCATATATAACTCTTCATCATTTTTATTTTTTCAGAGCTAACTTTTCAACACGTTGAATTCAATGAAAATACTAAAAAAATGAAAAAAATGCATAATTAGACCTTTAAACATCATAAATGGTAATTGTAGGGTGCAAGTTTCATGTGTATAATTATGGTAATGCTAGCATGTTAAAAATAAAACAATTGGACTGGGGGAATTACAATGAAAAGTCATACACTACGCCTATCGTAGAAAACACAATCACTTGGGGCAAACACTAGAAATTAAAGCGGCTTCTGCCGCTTTTTTATAGAAGGAGATTAATTTGTATGGGAACATTACCACCAGTGTATGCAGATTTTTTAGTGACACCAAAGTGTAATTTTAATTGCACGTTTTGTTCGGCATCAGCAATGGAGAATAATCATGACAAGATTAAAGTGTTGTCACTTGAAACAAATAGAAAAAACATTATACGACATGGATGATCTGGGACTTTTGAGGATTAGTTTCGAAGGAGGGGAACCCTTTCTTAGAGATGATTTTATAGAGATATTAGAAATAGCAGATCGGTGTGATTTTGAGTACTACGTGAATACAAATGGTAGCCTAATTGACAAGGCTATGGCGAAAACGACTTGGAAAAACAAAAATTCCACAGGTTTGTATGAGTATTGATGGCCCATCTGCTGAAGTTCATGATATGTGTAGAGGCTATAAAGGTTCATTTGAAAAGATGAAGAATGCGGTTAAATATTTACATGAACAGGGCATTAGAGTTCAAGCTATAATTACTTTAACAAAGCTCAATGCAAGCTATTTATACGAGACAATGAAGTTCATAAAATCTCTGGGGATCACTAGTGCTTCAATGATGTTGCTAGCAACTGTTGGTGGCGCGAGTGAGCAGCTTTGTTTAGATTTCAATGAGTGGACCGACTTACTGCTTAAACTATCGATAGATAAGCAAGAGGGAAAACTCCTATAGAACTGAGAATAGTTCCAACGGGAGAATCGAGATGTCCATGGGAACTGTACTTACCACTTAAAAACTCAGGAAGAACAGACTTGATGAGTCATTGGATTCCAGAAAACTCAGTCTTATCATTTGAAGATACTGCATTTGGGTGTACATCTGGAAAAACAAGCATGGCTATCGATGGCTACGGAAATGTCTATGGATGTAGCTTAATGGTCTCTATGGATGGTCTGAGTGCTGGAAACATAAATGATGATCCAATTAAAGAAATATGGAATAGATCACAAGTTTTCAATGACTTTAGAAAATTAACATATGATCAGGTTCAGGGACCTTGTTCAGATTGTGATGACTTATCTAAGTGTATGGCAGGATGTCGCGCTTGTGCGTATTCATTAACTGGTTTAACAAATGGTTCGGATCTAAGATGTCCATCAGCAAAGGGGTAGGGTTATGAAAGTGAAAATTGAAAACATATCGAAACCATTTATTATGAGGGTAAGTGATGAGGGGCATGGTGTGATTTCTTTTGAAGGCAATGTGCTCAGGCTAGACCCTGTGGCGGTTGATATTATAAAAGTAATTGATAAAAGTGATTCTATCACGCAAGCAACAAATTTAATGTCTGAAATGTATGATGTTCAGGCGGAAGTGGCTACAAAGGACATAATGAATATGATTGAGAAATGGAGTCATTTGGCATGGTTGATCCTGAATATATTGATAGGATGAGAGTGTAATGAAAATACGAATACGAGTGTGTTAAAACGTGTGAATAATTTGGCTCTTCCCATTCTTTTAACATATTTAATGGGTTTTATATTTACATTGGGTGATCAAGCCATTGTAGGGCGTACAAGTCTAGAAGGGTATACTGGTGTAACAACAATATCTAATATTTTATACTACATCACTGGGACTCTAGGAATTATTGGACTAACATTAAATATTCATGGATCAAGACTACTAGGAGAAAAAAAGGTTTGACGAATATGCAAAATTATTCAATGTAGCATTCACGATTAGCATTGTGATCGGAACATCATTTTTTTTGATATCTAATATATTTGGATATAGCATACTGCTTCATGGTCTTGGGATGACGGAGACTGTTGCAGAATTAAGCATGAGGTATCTTCGAATAGCTTCCCTTGGATTGGGTGTCAATATGCTTATTTTCGTATTCTCATCATTTTTTTAAATCACAAGAACTCCCAAAAAGTTTTGGTTTATAGCAGCATAATCTCAAAATGTGGTTAACTTAGCAACTGACTATACTCTCGTATTTGGTAAGTTTGGATTACCAGAAATGGGAGTGACGGGTGCAGCGATTGGTACAATTGCTGGATTGCTTACAAGTCTATTTATATACCTTGTTTATTTTGTAAAAACAAGCCCGTTCAGACTTAAATTATGTTTAGATAGCTTCAACTTGAAGAAAATCGGAAAATCTTATGCCCCACTGGTGTTCCAAGATTTTTTAGAATCAACATTGTTTATTCTGGTTTTGACTGCAATTATTTCTAATATTAGTGTTGTGGCGTTGGGGGCATATGGTTTAATGAATATCGTCATTAACATGATTCTTCTCCCTGTCTATGCATATGGAAACGCAACCATGACAATTGTGTCAAAAGCTAAAGGTGAAGGAGATAGGGATTTGATTTTGAAGACCATACGTGTCACATGTTCTGTACTTGCGTTAGTAGCTGTTACACTGTTTATGATCTTATCACTACAACCCGAAAGAGTCTTCTCCCTCATTACGCCTGAAGTGGACTTGCAAACTGCGGCATCAGCCCTTATTTTGGTGGTTTGTTTTACGCAATTTGTTTAATATTCCACATATGATTCTTAAGTATGTACTAAATGGATTAAGTTATGAAAGTTGGATTTTCAAGTTCACATCATGTGTAACTTTTTATTGTATTAGGTGCATTGTATATAAGCGGAAGAATGTTTGTGTTAGAACTTTCCTTTGTATTTATATTTGTAGCACTAAACTATGCATTGTTGAGCATTGGCTATGGACTTAAGCTAAAAAAAGTATTAAATAGTGATATCGAGATAAGTGGTGTTTCTCAACAATCAGCCTAGAAATCAATATTTATAATTATATAAGAGCTGTTCCAAGATAAAGCACATTCAAGCTTATCTTGGTAACAGCTCTTTTTTCCATCCCCAAACCGAACACCTGTATGGTACAATCAAGACAGTAGTCAATAAAAATAAATGTAGAATAAACAAAAAACACTGTTTAAAAACTGTCTGCCAATAGTCAATCACAGAGGTGATCAAATGCTGAGATTCATCGTAGGGCGTGCGGGCTCTGGCAAGAGCCATAGAATTCTTAAAGAAATGTCAGCCGCCTATGACAAGAAGAAAACGGACAATTTAATACTTCTCATTCCAGAACAATATTCCCTTGAAGCCAGTGCGGACTTCATGGAAAAAATGGGACAAGAGGGACATATACATCTAGATGTTCTAAGTTTTAAAAGACTGGCTCACAGGGTCTTTGAAGAAACGGGCGCAACAGACCGGGTTCAAATCAGTGAGCTGGGCAAGACCATGCTCCTAAGACGTATTTTCGAAAAGCATGGCAAGGACTTGAAGGTTTATGGACGTATGGCAGGACGAAGTGGTTTTATGGAGTCCTTCAACAGCCTTATTGCTGAAATGAAAAGGGCCCAAGTTACTGAAGCTGATATGGAAAGGCAATTAGAAGGCCTTGAAGATAGCCTTTTAAGACGAAAGTTAGAAGACATAACAACCTTGTATAAAGCCTTTAACGAGCAAATGGACCAGGCCTATTTGATGACGAAGATGTTCTGAACCTGCTTATAGAAAAAATAGATGAGGCCACATTTTAAAGGACATGAAAATATGGGTGGATGGCTTCAATGGATTTACCCAGCAGGAGTATGTTGTCCTTCAAAAAGCTCATGGAAAAGCACCTTACATGACCATAGCCCTTACATATGATCCAAACAGAAATACACCTGACCGTGACCTCTTTAATTCAACAGAGAAAACATTTAACAAGCTAAATGAAATGGCTCTTGAAGCCGGGGTTAAGGTGGAAAAACTTCAAATTGCCCACGGGCACATGGGTCACAAGAATGAAAACAAGGCGGATAGTGTTCAGCGTGAAACTGCAAAAACGGATAAAGAAAAACCAAACCAGTGGTATATTCAGTACGCAGCGTCTCAACTATTTGCCTATCCTTATAAGGCCCTTTCAGAAAAACAGGAAGGTGTCAGGCTCCTAGCCTGCCAAACCCGACATTCTGAAATAGAAAAAGTGGGGCGTGAAATTATTAATCTGGCTAGGGAAAAAGGCTACACATGGCGAGATATAGCTGTTGTCACACCCGATATTCGTGACTATAGTATGCACATCAAGCGGACCTTTGCTTCAATGAACATTCCCTATTTCCTCGATGAAAAACGCAGTGTTATGAACAGCCCACTGGTTCAGTACATTTTAGGGCTGCTTAAATTCTTTGCCTATGGTTATAGGTATGAAGATGCCTTTCGTGTATTAAAAACAGGCCTAAGTGGTATTGACACAGAGTCCACACAAATTCTTGAAAACTATGCCCTGGCTTATGGCATAAAAAGAGGGGCTTGGTGGCGTCCTTTCACAAAGGGAAAAGAAGAAGAAGTAGAAGTCGCGGAGGCCATTCGAATCCAGTGGATGGATCAGCTTGAGCCTCTCAAGAAGAAAATACTAAAAGCAAAAACCATAAAGGAAATCTCCGAACAAGTCTATAAACATATGGAGCGAACAGACCTTCATGAAAGACTTTCAGATTTTACAGCCACCTTATTTGAAAAGGGCTTCTCGATCAGGCCAATGAATCAGCACAGGTTTGGAATGCCACACTAGAAATTTTAGACCAGCTTGTAGAGCTGATCGGTGAGGATGAAATTAGCCTAAAAGACTATATAAAACTGCTTGAAACTGGTTTTGCTTCAACAGAAATCGGTATTATTCCCCCTGCCAAAGATCGGGTTTTAGTGGGCAACCTAGATAGAAGTCGAAGCCATGACATCAAGGCACTCTTTGTTGTGGGCGTTAATGATGGCAAGCTCCCGGGCGTGGAGACACGGGAGGCATATTAAGTGATGCCGATAAGGTCTTTTTGAAGGATGCTGGCATGAAATTTAAGTCTGACTATGAGACCCTCTCAGAAGAAGAACAGCTTTCTGTCTATCAGTCGCTGGCAAAACCAACAGACAAGCTCATACTGTCTTATGCCATGAGTGACAATGAAGGCAAGGGCCTGCGCCCCTCTGTTTATATAGAAAGGCTGAAAAAAATATTCCCAGACCTCAAGCTTGAGTCTGATATTATGACCCATATTCGGGCCGATATGGACAAGGTGTCTACACCGGAATCCACCTTACAAGCCCTTATTGAAGCCAAGCGTGTTCTAAAGGACACAGATAAATCCGATCCTTTTGGAACACCGTAGAGGACTGGTACCAGTCAAGCCAAACCTATAAAGACCGCTATGACATGGTTGAAGTGGGCTATGACCACAAAAATCAAATCGACTCCATTGGAAAAAGCCTTGCAGGGAAACTTTACGGGACGCCGCTGAGAAGTAGTGTCAGTCGTTTTGAAAAGTATGTCCAGTGCCCTTTTGCCCACTTTGTGTCTTATGGCTTAAAGCCAGAAGAAAGAAAACTCTATCAAATTGAATTGCCTGATCTAGGACAATCTACCACGAATCGGTGGAAAAGTTCAGTTATATGCTTGACCAAGAAAACTCAACTGGAAAGACCTGACCCGTCAAGACAGTGACAGGATTATAGACCAGATTATTGATGATGTTGCGGCGTCTTATGGACACAATATATTTGAGAGCACAAAGCGCTATGAGTACCTCATCAAGCGCATAAAACGTGTGGGCAGAAGAGCGGCCTGGACCATTACAGACCAAATTAAGTCCGGTCAATTTTCTCCATCGGCCTATGAGCTGGCCTTTAGAGAAGGGGCGGACCAGATAGTGTGCCACCTATACTACTAGAACTGCCAATGGTGACACCATCTTCCTTGAAGGTCGAATTGATAGAATTGATGTCTACAGTGATGGGGAAGAAAAATATGTCAAGATTGTTGACTATAAATCAGGCAGCCGAAAGTTCCACTTATCTGATGTTTTTTATGGCCTTCAAATTCAGCTGGTGGTCTACTTAGATGCGGTTATTCAGAATGCCCATTACCTAAAGGCAGACGCCCCTCATTCCAAGTGGCATGTTTTATTTCAAAATTGATGATCCTATGGTGGAAGCGGACACTTACAATCCAGAAGACATTGAGGCGCAAATACGACAAGCCCTTCGAATGGATGGCTTAACGGTTAAGGATGTGAGTGTTATAAAGGCCATGGATGAAAGTCTTGAGCCTGGCAGTAAGTCAGAGGTTGTTCCTGTTGAACTGAAAAAGACGGAGACATTTCTTCCAGATCATCTGCCGTTGAAGCAGAAGACTTCAGGCTCCTCATTGAACATGTCAGGGCCCTTATGTCCCAGATTGGTCAAGAAATTGTGGGCGGAAAAGTCAAGATTGAGCCCTGCCGTTACAGTGGTATGACATCATGCGACTACTGTCCTTACAAGGGCATTTGTCAGTTTGACCAACTCTTTGAAAACAACAGGTACAGGTATATGAAAAAGAAAAAAGACGACGAAGTCTTAGAAGACATACGCAAAGGGTTTAGTGATAAAGATATAAATAGTAAACCATTAAGCGAGAAAAAAACTGAGGAAAAAACTGAAAATAAGAAATCCAGCGATAAAGAATCCACCAACAAAGAGTCTAGCGACAGGGAGGGGAAGGACAATGCCTAAATGGACAGATGAACAGCAGGCGGCTATTGAAAGCAGACAGGCCAACCTTCTTGTGTCGGCGGCGGCTGGCTCTGGCAAAACCGCTGTTCTTGTAGAAAGAATTATACGACTCATTGTAGAAGATGAAATTGATATAGACCGTCTATTAATCGTGACCTTCACCAATGCAGCAGCAGGGGAAATGCGGGAAAGAATTATGAACGCCCTGACAAAACTGGTTGCAGACGGGGCGGAAAATGAAGCCTTTTTAAGAAGGCAGATTGGTCTCATTCACAGGGCCAATATCATGACCGTCCACGCCTTTTGTATTGATGTGGTCAGACATTATTTTTATGAAGTTGACCTAGACCCGGCTTTTAGGATTGGCGACACGTCAGAATTAAGTCTTATGCTGGAGTCGGCCCTGGAAGATGCCATGGAATCGGCCTATGCAAGAGAAGATGAAGGTTTTCATAATTTGGTGGAGTCTTACGGGACAAATCGGTCAGATGAAGCCTTAAAGGAACTCCTTTTAAAGCTTTACTTCTTCATTCAGAGTCAACCTGCCCCCCCTGCCTTGGTTGCAGTCGCAGTCCGGCCATTATCATGAGGCCAAAAATATCGACTCGAGCCAGTGGATGAAGGGCTTAATCAGTCTTATAAAAGAAGACCTCTATATGGCTGAAGATGTTATTTCTGAGGGCATTCGAGTATGTGAACTCCCAGATGGTCCCAAGCCTTATATAGAAACCTTCAGTTCTGACCTAGAGCTTATTAGAACCCTTCAGGTGGCTGCGGATGAAGGCTTTGACGCCCTCTATACAGCATTTAATGACATGAAGTTTGCCCGCCTGAAAACAATTAAAAAAGCCGACAAGGAAACCTTAAATCCGGAACTGATTGATGAGGCCAAAGCCATCCGAGACCTTCTCAAAAAGAAGGTTGTTGACCCATCCAGCAAGATGATCACACGGAAAAATAAAAGTCGACATGCTGAAGAAATGTTGACATTAGAGCCCATGATGGACTCTATATATGAAATAATTTCAGAGTTTCACAGCAACTATATGGAAGCCAAACGGGAAAAGAACCTTCTTGATTTTAATGACCTGGAACACTTCACTATTGAAGTTCTAAAGAACGATGAAGTGGCAAAGGCTTATAAAAACCAATTTAAGTATATATTCCTCGATGAATATCAAGATTCAAACATTGTTCAGGAAACCATCATCAACCGAATTAAACGAGATGATAACCTCTTTCTTGTGGGGGATGTCAAGCAGAGCATATACAGGTTTAGACTGGCAGACCCAACCCTGTTCTTAGAAAAGTATAAAAGCTATTCCAAGGAAGAGGGGGCGATTAGCGTCGTATTGACCTAGCCAAAAACTTCAGGTCAAGACCCGCAGTTCTTGAAGGTATAAACTACATATTCGAAAGACTCATGTCCGAATCCTTTGGGGAAATGGCCTATGATGAAGACGCCAAACTCTATCCGGGCCTGACATTTGAACCCTCAAATGCCAAACCTCTTGAACTCCTTGTTATTGATGGCGGGGCTGATGACAGTCTGGAAGACCAAGACCTTATAGAAATGAAGAAGGTGGAACTGGAAGCCCATGCTGTTGCCAAACGGGTACAGAGTTTAATTGATACAGATATTTATGATCCCAAAATGCAAAATCAAGACCGGCTCGATTAAAAGACATTGTGGTTCTTCTTCGTGCCACGCGGTCATGGTCACAAGTGTTTGGGGACGTTTTTGCCCAGTACGGACTGCCCCTGTATTCCGATGTGGGTGGTGGCTACTTTGATGCCCTTGAAATTGAAATTTTTATGGCCCTCTTAAAACTCATTGACAACAGCCATCAAGATTTGCCCCTCATGACGGTGCTTCGCTCACCGGTGGGAGGCTTTACAGTGGATGAGCTGATTCAAATCAGGCTCTTTTGTCAAAACTGTTCCTATTTTGAGGCCTTTAAAGAAGCGGGACAAGTAGAAAGTGCCCTGTCCTTAAAGATACAAACATTTATGGATAAATTGAACCAGTGGGTGGAAAACGAAAGAATCTGGCCTCTGGATGAGTTCATATGGCAAGTTATGGTGGACTCAGGTTTTATCATTATGTTGGAGCCATGCCAGGCGGTACTGGCAGACAAGCCAACTTGAGACTCCTCATTGACAAGGCTGGACAGTTTGAACGTCTAGGATCTGGAGGTCTGTTTGAGTTTATTGGATTCTTTGAGAAGTTAAAGGCGTCAAGTGGAGACATGGGAACGGCTTCAACGATTGGAGAAAGTGAAGATGTTGTCCGCCTGATGAGCATTCATAAGTCTAAGGGACTTGAGTTTCCAGTGGTGGTCTTGGCAGGCGCTGGCAAAAACTTTAATTTAAGAGACACCTATGACAAGGTTCTTATGCATAAAAATTACGGTGTGGGCCTTAGATACACAGACCCAGAAAACCGTTATTACAGTGAAAGCTTGCCACAAATGATCATGAAACGACAGCTAAAGTCAGAAAGTCTGGCAGAGGAAATGAGAATTCTCTATGTGGCCCTGACAAGAGCGGTCGACAAGCTTATTATCACGGGTACAACAGGGCGGTTTGATTCTGACTTAAAAAGATGGATGCGGGGGCCGGCAAGGTATAACCTATCCAGTGGAAAGTCCTATATGGACTGGATTGCCTCAATATTAAGCCGTCATCCCGATGGAGAGGCTCTGCGTGATTTGAGTGAGATGCCTGTATTCGGTGATTCAGAGGATGGTGGTGCCAGATGGCATGTTCAAGTTGTCAGGAAGGATGATTTGCTGCAAACAGGGCTAAAAATAATAGATCGATCTGAAGAAAATGATATAGACCCTGAGGATTCTATAGAAATCCATGACGACAAGAATCAAAATCAGGATGCAAGTCTAGAATCGAGTCTAGAAGCGAGTATAGATGACAGTGTAGAGGAAAAGGTCAAAAATGGTCTAGCGAAATAGCAAGACGACTGGACTGGATCTATCCGATGACTCAGAAATTAAATATGCCTTTTAAACTCTCAGTTTCTGATATGAAACGGGCCTCTCAGACAGGACTTGATGGCGCCAATATCCATATTCCTGCTCTGGTTCCAAAACCAAAGTTTATGGAAGGGCAGAAAAAGAAGTCGGGTGCAGACATTGGCACCCTCCATCACTTTGTTATGCAGCATCTTGATCTGACAGGTGATCTGTCCACAGAGGGCATTAAGAGACAAATTCAGGATATGGCCTTAAGACCCTTATTGAAGAAGATGATATTGAGTATATCAAAGCTAAGAACATAGCTGATTTCTTTATAAATCCATTGGGACAACGTCTCATGCAGGCCAAGGCTGTTCATAGAGAAGTTCCATTTATATTAAGCAAAGAAATTGATGGTTCAGATGTTATGATTCAGGGGATCATTGACTGTTATTTCGAAGAAGAGGATGGTCTTGTTATCCTTGACTATAAAACAGATTTCACGGGCACAAAAGGGACCCATGCAGTTGCTGAGTCTTACCGTGTTCAAGTGGAACTTTACACAGAAGCTTTGACACGCCTTCTTGATAAGTCTGTAAAGGGGGCCTATATTTACTTCTTTGATGCCTCGGAAAGTATAGAAATAATGTAATTCAGGTCCATGCAAAATTACAAATCTAAGCCCTCGCTATGCCTAATTAGAATTTTTAAAGCTTAAATATCTATGTAGGGGATGGCGAGGGTTCTTGAATGTTATTATGCAAGTCGGTCAATTCGCAGATACGTGTTAATGAGGTTTTATGCAAGCTATGATGGTGATGGCTTTTGACATGGTTGGTACAAGGAAAATGCCTATATATGGTTTATTTGCTTGCATTTGCTTGTGGAATCAAAATAAAATTTCAAATGTAATGAATTTGTTCACAGAAAAACCATTAAGCCTGTTATACTGTATATGAATCGGGTTTTGATGGAGGATCTAATGAAAAAAATGATTTTACTGCTTGTCCTCCTGCTTATGTTAATGGGGTGCCAAAACACGGACCCATCTGATGAAATCATAACAGGGGAACAGGATAATATAGAGACAAATGAAGAATTAAATAATACAAATAATGAAGGGGATACAGGGGAGAAAAAGCCTGCGATAAAAGATGAAAAGGCAGTGCTTGAAGCTCTTGACGCTCTTGCAAAAGAGAGTGTGAACCCTTCTGAAAATCAATGCTTTTTTGAAGAATCATATCAGCAATCTAGGCATTGATTCAGCCAATTACGCCCTTATTACATATTTGGAAGGCATACTTAACTATGCTGGACGCGTGGATTCAGAACTATTAAGTCCGTCCTATCAAGGATTGGCTCAAGAACTTTGGTGAGATAATTAATATAGAAAGCCTTGAAAAATGTAACAGATCAAGGCTTTATTGATACTGTTGAAAAAAATTTATGCCAATGGGTTGAAAAGTGGAAAAGGATGAAAGCTACTATATTGTGGTTGTAGATTTTGAAAGACTCCTCAAGGAGTTTGGAAACGAAATTGGGGAAGATATAAAATCCTATATTCAGCTGGTTGACACAACCCTCAGTGAAGACATTGACGTGGGGAGTAAAGATGAAATGAACCGCGTGGCCATGTTGATTGTAGAGTACGATAAGTATCTCAAGACATATCCAAATAGCATGGTCTTTGAAAGCGTTCAGTCCAATCGGGACTGGCTCAGACGTATGTATTTTCTTGAATCCACATGCAATGAATATGCACTGGGAACGGGCGAAAATGACTATGTTTTAGAGAGCTTTAATGATGTGATTCAGTTTTATCCTGGCACCGAACTGGAAAAACTTACCCAAGGCTTTATTGGTGAGTTTTCAAAGGCCGGCCAGAATAAAAACAGAGTTCTAGAAGCCTTTTTAGAATATTATGATGAAGGCATTTCCGGAACATCTCTTGAACTGAGTGAATCTAAAACTTCAGAGGGGATGGTCTATCCTAAGTTTGATGGTCTGGAAACAGAAAATGTAATTGAAAGGCATATGGTTGGTCTGCTGAGTGATCTTAAGGATAAATATGCACCAAATGACCTTAAGGACTGGGACTTGAAACAAACCTATGACATTTCTTATATGGACAAGTCGTCGGTTTCTGTGGTCTTTCAGTTCCATTTAAACAGTCCTAAATTTCCAAGTTTGTCCATAAGAGATATTGAAGGCCATACATATGACTTTGAGTCAGGGCGTGTCTTAAACTTAGAGGCGGTTCTTCCAACAGAACAGGAGTCATTCACCCATCTACTAGCTGACCTGCGTGGTTATGGAAAGGCTATGGGTTTTGACATGTCTGGTATTGATGAAGACTGGACAAGCGTCTACAAAACAAGAGACGGCATAGTCCTATATAAGGGAACCAAGTATACTGGACATAGTGCAAAAATTCTTCATGTGCCTGATGACCTCATAGCACAGTGGATTGATGAATAGAGATCTGACTTTCATTGAATGAAAATGATCAAGAAGGAAGCAAAGCAAATGACAAAGTAAAATATTCAAGACTGGTGACGTTACGTGCCAGTCTTTTTGTAAATTGAAGACTTGAACATGAAGGATGATGGCCTCCATTTTAATAGTTGGGCTGTGGCCAAGAACTGATAAGAACCATTAGATTGAATAAGAGGAGGAGAAATGACATGAGGGTGCTCCATACATCAGATTGGCATTTGGGCAAATACCTTGAAGGGTTTAGCCGTTTAGAAGAGCAAAGACATTTCTTAAATGAACTCTATGAAATATGTGATGAAAAAAGTGTAGATGTCGTCATCATTGCGGGGGATATATACGACACAAGCAATCCCCCTGCACAGGCAGAAAAACTCTATTATGAAGCCATAAAGAAGATTTCTAAAAATGGAAAACGTCCTGTTTTTGCCATTGCGGGCAACCATGATAATCCAGACCGGATCCAGGCTGCTTGGCCTCTCGCTTCAGAACAAGCCATTCTATTGGCTGGACATCCCAAAATGGATGGTTATGAAGGCGCCTTTGGAGACTACGAAATAAATGGTGGGGATAACGTTTACGCCTAAAATAAAGTCAGAGACCTTGAAAGTGGGACTCCTACCTTATCCATCTGAAAGAAGGCTTGGAGAAGTCCTATCTGAAAGTGATGATGAAAAACTTAGACAGGCCTCCTATTCAAAACGTCTGGAATATATATTTGATGGCATGGATACCCATTTTTCAGAGGATGCCTTTAATATTGCAGTCAGTCATATTTTTGTTATGGGGGGACAAACAACAGAATCAGAACGTCCCATTCAGATTGGGGCACCTTGGTTGTTGACCCGCATCACCTTCCTAAAAAGCAGACTATATTGCCCTGGACATTTACATAGACCCAGTCTGTAAAACACTCTGAAAACCAGCCTTGTACTCTGGGGCGCCCCTCCAGTATAGCCGCAGTGAAATAGCCTACTCCAAGTCTGTTCATATACTCGAAAAGGATATGAAACAGGTCTTGTGGATATGGAAGAGGTTCTACTATCCCTGCCAAAACCCATCGAGGTTTGGAAATGCAGTGGTATTGATGAAGCCATTAAGACCTGCGAGGACAATAAAGACAGGACGGTATGGGTCTACCTTGAAATCACAACCGATGAGGTTCTGGCTCAATCAGATATAAAGACCCTAAAAGAGATCAAACCAGACCTCCTGTCTATTATGCCTATAATGGATAAAAAAGAAGATGTGCTCAGTGAAAGAAGACCAGAAGAGAAGGGCTTTGAAAATTTATTTACAGAGTACTATGAACATACACGAGGCGCAAAGCCCAGTGAGGCTCTCCAGTCTTTGCTGGGAAGTATACTGAATGATGAGGTGGATCATGAGACCGATCAGACTGAAGATCAGTGGATTGAACAGTTATATAGAGACACAGACAATTGATTTTGAAAAACTGACAGAGCGTGGACTCTTTGGTATTTTCGGTCCAACAGGCTGTGGGAAGTCGACCATTTTAGACGCAATTATTTTAAGTTTGTATGGCCACAATAGACAAAAAGGCATTCCACGTAGTACAAATGAATTCATTAATACCGCAACAGACCAGTCTTCAATTGGCTATGTCTTCGGTCTGGATACGGAAAACGGTGTGAGAAAAGTCAATGTGGAAAGAAAGTTTAAGCGTACAGAGACAGGACTTTCAACGAGTTTTTCCAGACTTCAAATTATGGACGAAGACGAAAACGTCTTAGAGGTATGGGATAAAACCACAGACGTAACAAACCAGGTTGTAGACCTTCTTGGCCTGACCCGTGAGGATTTCATGCGTTCTGTCGTTCTGCCGCAAGGAAATTCAGTGAATTTCTAACCCTTGAAGGCAAGGAAAGACGAGATATGCTGGAAAGACTATTAAATTTAAAGGCTTATGGCAGTGCCTTACAAATGAAAATTAAACGGCGTGGAGACCTTGTTAAAAACAGTCTGCTCCAAATGGAGGGGGAAATGAAGAGATATTCTGATATAACCCCAGAAGCCTTACAAGCCGTGAAGTCAGAATATAAAGAAATCCTGGAAGAAGAAAAGAAGCTAGAAGCTTTGTCTAAGTCTCTTGAAAAGGAAAAAAATCCAGGGGGGAGGCCCTTTATCAAAATTATTGAAAATCTCAAATCAGTGGATAAAAGTCTCCAAGAATTGAATGAAAAATCCGAAAGCATGGCCCGGGAAGAGAAGACTATTGAAAGGGCACAAGAAGCGGATAAAATTTGGCCTTACTATGAAAATCACTTGAAAAACGACATTACGGTCAAACAACTCAAGGAAAAAATAGATCAAACTGAAAAGGAGTATGACCTCAGCCAGAAAGCTTATAAGTTGACTAAGGAAAAACTGGACTTATTCTTAAACACATATGATGAAAGAAAAGACCAGCTCAATTTAAAGAAATCGCACCTTGAAAATGCCAGAGACCATAAAATAAGGCACTTGTCTTAACCAAGGAAAGACAAGAGCTATTAACTGACTATAAAAGACTTCAAGCCCAAGGCAAGCAAGAGACTATCAAACTTGAAAATGCCCAAAATCAAATGGCTGAGCTTGAGAAGAAACTTGCAGATCTTGAAGAAGAAAAAGCGTCTTATCAGGTGGATACCAAGGAACGGGAAACCATCATGCAGGGGCTCAAAAAAGAAGAGGCTCACAAGGAGATCACCAAGCAAATTGAAAATATTGATGGGGACATTAAAGCGCTCGCTATAAAGTTGAAAAAAGCCGAAGAGGACTTTAAACAAGCCGAGGTGGTTCAAAACTCTTGTAAAGATAACTTGGAGAAAAAACGAAAAGAAATTGAAAGTCTATCCAGTGCCCTTCAGACACTACCAGAGAAAAAAAGCGTCTTAGAGGCAGAAAAAATCAAACCAATCATGAGGTGGCAAGTCTCATAGACAAGCTTAGTGAAAAAAATAAGCTGACTGCAAAGAGACAGACTCTTTTAAATGATAAGTCCAGCTTAGACAAAAAACTGAAAGTCCTTAGCAATGAACTGAAAAGTGCAAAGAATGACCTGGATGAAGCTGAGAAAGAGCGTTCTGTATACTGGACAGAAAAAGTCCTGACTCAAATGGCCAAGACCCTGGAAGAGGGGGATGCTTGTCCGCTTTGTGGCAGTTCCAGCCACCCTAAGTGCCATGTTTCATCAGAGGTGAAAGATGACTTTGACTGGTCAGGTGCTGAAGAAAAGTGGCGACAAGTAAACTCGATTACGACAGAGCTGTATCAGACTTTGATCATTTGGAAAAAGAAATTTCTGAGGTGGATACGGCACTGGAAGTCTACAAGACCATCACTCTCGACGGTCAAAGACAAAAAGAGGATTTTCTTAAAAAAGTATCAGAAGAAATCGACCAAATTGATAAGGCTATTCGTGAAAACAAGACCTTGTATGAAAAAGCAGTACATGAAAAGAAAACTCTTGAAAAATCAGTTGGAATTAGAGCGCAGTAAAGTCACAAAGGCTCACAGCCTTTTCACGATGTTAAACACAACTGGCATCCAAAACAGACCAAGTCAAAGGTTTAAAAAGAGGACTATGACAGACTCAGTCAGGAATTAGACTATGACAAGAATGGCTATAAGTATAGCGCCCTTTATGAGGACCTCAAAAAGAAAGATGAGACCCTTGATAAAACAGATAAAGCCATCAAAGGTGTTCGACAGAACCATAAAGACCAAAATGCAGCTTTAGACAGTTTAAAAAACGGATCATCACAAGACTCAGCTAAAAATTCAGTCCATCATTGAAAAAGGGAGTGGCCTAAAA
>LQAG01000239.1_pt1 | contig 20593 bp, 32 predicted proteins | sample 1535801 | NCBI WGS metagenome assembly LQAG01 (sample SAMN04331584, study PRJNA305678) | bioreactor metagenome | isolation source: bioreactor_3 inoculated with Wadden Sea sediment 1st replicate of a... | place: Germany:Bremen | reverse complement strand
TTCTTTTGATGTGTAATAATTAAAAAGTGTGCCTTTTGAAAACGCCAGCTGTTTGAGCAATATCCACCATCTTAATGTCTTCAAATCTCGATGTTTTATACAGTTGTTCCGCTGCATCCAGTATCTGCATTGCTCTTTTAGCCTTTGCACTATCCGTCATAGCGCGTTTCATAATACCACCTCAACATATCTCATCCAGTTACCAATATTCATACAATCAAACACATCGTACAAGCTCACACAAGCCCTCTAGAGCTTGATTTAAACACAATATATTTAAATAAATCAAATCTGTCAAATCTTAAGAAACTTTTTCATTTAGGGCTCATTTAATTTTGTTTTCTATGTGTAGCAGACTAAATCAATTCATATTAAAAACTGGCAAAACAGTTCACCTGCCTTGCCAGTTTATTGAGTCAAGATTATTCCATTTCTTTTAGTACTTCAATGAGGGCGCTTGACGCGGCTTCTTCATCATCACCACTTACTTGTAAAAGTATTTCTGTGCCCTTGCCAGCACCCATGCTTAAAAGTCCCATAATAGACTTTGCATTGTATTTTTCGCCATCTTTTACTATAAAGACATCTGAGCTATAACCTGTGGCTTCCTTAACAAAGATACTCGCTGGACGGGCATGAAAACCCGTTTCATTCAATAGTGTAAATTTTGTCTCAATCATCTTAACCTCACTTTATAATCATTCGTTTCTTGTACCAATCCCCATTGCTTTTTTAAGTCAAAAGAGACCACCGTAACTATTTATACTGCATCAGAAAAGCTTCCATCTTCTTTTCAATTTCTTCCACATCATTCATATTTAGAACGTCATTTGCTAGGACTTTGCAATCTTTTGCCGAAAGGCTTCTAATAAGCCTTCTAGAGGGTAAAATAGATGAAGGGGCCATGCTGAATTCTTTCAGTCCCATTCCTAAAAGTATAGGGATCATGTACTTGTCTCCTGCTGCTTCTCCACACATGCCCACCCATTTGCCTTCTTTTTCGGCTGCATCAATAACCATTTTGATCAGGCCAAGTACAGCTGGATTTCTATGATTATAGAGCTTTCCAAGTTTGGCATTCATCCGGTCAGCCGCCAGTGTATACTGGGTTAAATCATTGGTTCCAATACTAAAGAAGTCAACCTCCTTGGCAAACTTATGAGCCAGAACTGCAACTGACGGAATTTCTACCATAATCCCCAATTCGATTTCTGGATCAAACCGAATGCCATCGCTTAACAGTTTTGATTTTTCACTTTCAACCAGTGCTTTTGCTTGTCTAAACTCATTCATTGTTGCAACCATTGGTAGCATTATTTTTACTTGTCCATGGGCGCTGGCACGTAAAATGCTTCTTATTTGTGGCCTAAATAGTTCTTCATCATCAAGACAAATACGAAGGGCCCTGTATCCTAAGAAGGGGTTCATTTCTTCGTCAATGTTCAAATAAGGAATTTGCTTATCTCCACCAGCATCTAAAGTTCTCACTATGAGGGGTCTGCCTTTCAGTTTTTCAACGGCCGTCTTGTAGGCCAAATACTGTTCATCCTCAGAAGGTGGCTGATCACGGTCCATAAAAAGGAACTCGCTTCTGAATAGACCCACACCTTCCCCATCTGATTCCACCACCAGATCTGCTTCTTCCGGTTTTGCAATATTACATGCCAGTTCCACTTCAAAACCATCTCTTGAACAGCTTTTTAAACCTCGGACTGATTCGTTTAGATTAGCCATTTTCTTTTTCTTCTTCAATTTTTTCATTGTATTTTCTTATTATGTCCACCTCGGGATTTATATGAATTTCACCAGTATTGCCATCAAAGGCAAGCTTTATATTTTGACTTTCTATGGCCTCAAGTGACTCCAAAAGACCTCTTGCTCCAACAAGGGCTGGAATTCCCATAGTTCTTGCAATAATGGCTGAATGAGATGTTTTATTTCCCTGTTCTGTAATAAATCCAAGAACAGCCTCCTTGTCTAATTGAGCCGTGTCGGACGGGGTTAGATCCCTGGCAACAATAATAACTGGCTCTGATCCCATATCAGACAAGTCCGTTGCAAGTCCTAAAATGTTTTTTATCAGTCTCCCTGAAACATCTTTTAAGTCAGATGCACGTGCTTTTAAATACTCGTTGTCCATTGCTTCAAAAACTGCAACGAACTCATTGGTCACTTTCTGAACTATATATTCTGAACAAACCTTTTCATTTTCTATGAGTGTTTGAATTTTTCCTATCCATTCAGGATCTTCCATTAATAGAAGGTGGGCATCAAAAACTTGTGCTTCACTTTCTCCTAAGCTTTGACGAGCTTTTTCTTGTATTTTCTTCAGTTTGATTTTTAGAATCTTCCACTGCCTGATCTAGTTTTTCTAACGCCTTCTTCGTATCATGGATTGGCTTTTTATCTACGACGGGGTCTTTGTCCTCCCAGATAAAAACTGGACCAATTGCAACACCATCTGAGGCCGGTATTCCCTTCATCCTTGCCCTCCTTTGTTAGGGATAAACAGCAAGGTCGTGAACCTTGCTGTTTATCTAATCACCTATTTTTTCTAAGCCACATCTTAAATGACTTTTGCATTTAGATCTTTTTTCAAAACAGTTAGAAGTCCAGCTGTTACGGCTGTACCAACTGCTATGCTTAAGACATACATCAATAAATTGCTCACTGCATTTGGAATAACAAGTACAAAGACTCCACCGTGTGGCACTGCAAGCCCGCAGTTAAAGAGCATAGATAAGGCTCCTGTCACACCTGAACCGATCATGATTGATGGAATAACACGAGCAGGGTCAGCTGCTGCAAATGGGATAGCCCCTTCTGTTATGAACGAAACGCCCATTGCCCAAGCCGCCTTGCCAGCTTCGACTTCATCATGTGTAAATTTGTTCTTTGCTATAAGTGTTGCTAGGGCCAGGCCAAGTGGGGGAACCATGCCAGCAGCCATAACTGCTGCCATAACGTTTGATGTCTGGCCTGCGACTAAGGTGCCTACGCCAAATGCATAGGCGGCCTTGTTGACAGGCCCCCCCATATCAAAGGCCATCATTAAACCAATGATTAGACCTAGTACAACAGAGTTTGTTCCGCTCATTGAAGACAACCAATTATTTAGGGCTGTGTTTATTGCTGCAACTGGTGTCCCTATAACATAAATCATTGCTAGACCTGTAATAAGTGTCGAAAACACTGGGAGTACAAGAACAGGCATTAGACCCGACATGGACTTTGGCAGTTTAATAGCTTTTTCAAGAATTCAACAGTATATCCAGCTAGAAAACCTGCAATAAGGCCACCTAAAAAACCGGATCCAATAGAGCCTGCCAGCATACCACCAACCATGCCTGGTACAAGACCAGGTCTGTCTGCAATTGAAAATGCAATATATCCCGACAGGATCGGAACCATAAGGGCAAATGCTGAACCGCCTCCAATTTGCATGAGGGCTGCAGCCAATGTGCCTTCTTCTTTAAAGGCTTCAATGCCAAAAATAAATGATAGGGCTATTAGAATACCACCTGCAACAACGAAAGGTATCATGAATGATACGCCTGTCATAAGGTGCTTGTAAGCGCCTTTTCGTTCAGAACTTCTTGATGCCTTAATATCATTAATGCTGTCTGCTATGTTCATTTTTAAAGTGGGTGCTGTCTTTGCTTTTTCAATAAGCTGTTTTGCATTTTTTATAGCTTCTGCAACGGGCACTTCAATGACCTTTTTGCCTTCAAATCGATCTTTTGAAACATTGGTGTCCGCCGCAATAATCACTGCATCTGCAGCTTTAATGTCCTCTGCACTAAGTTCATTTTCAGCGCCAACCGATCCCCTCGTTTCCACTTTAATTGTCACATCCATTTCAGATGCGGCAATTTGTAAAGCTTCGGCCGCCATGTAAGTATGTGCAATACCAGTTGGGCACGCTGTAACCGCAACAAATTTCATTTTCATTTCCCCCTTTGGAGTTATAAGTCCTTATATACTGAGTGACTTGCAAAATATCCCCTTGGACCTGCAAGCATATAAAACTAAGATATAAATTTTTAATACTTCATCATATGATTTCGCCGCCATCAGCTGGTCTCTAACATCTTTATGCATAAGCTTTCTAGATATTAGACCAAGAATTTCAAGTGGTCTTCATTTGCGGACTCAGGCACAGCAACCATAAATATTAAGTGTGCTGGCTCTCCATCCATGCTGTCAAAATCAACACCGGCCTCGCTACGCGCAAAAACAAGTGCAGGTTCTTTGACCCCGCTGCTCTTTCCATGAGGTATGGCAATGCCCATACCAATACCCGTTGAGTATTCCTCTTCACGGTCTAAAACAGCTTGCAGATAGGCCGATTTATTGAGAAGCTTACCCTGTTTATCAAGCTGATCAACCATTTCCTCAATAGCTTTATTTTTGTTGTTTGCTTTAAGGGAACCTATCATCAGGTCTTCTGTGAATAGTGTCTTTAACATATTTGCCTCCTTAGGTATTCATTTAACAGCCGCTGATAGCCACCGTTTCTTTTTGTTGAATATTTCGTCAATTGTTCATGTGGTTGTTTTATTGGTATGACTAATACAACCACGCCTCATTTATAGGGGCTTAACAATAACTTTATTCTTTAAATCTTCTATTTTATGTGAGCCCATGACAATAGGACCGTCCGTTGCAATTCTCTCAGCAGCGCAAGCTGTTGCCAGCTTTAACATGCTTGCCATCGTCATTTTCTCCTCAATACCAATAGCAAGAGCTGCAACCATTGCGTCCCCTGCTCCGACTGTGGATTTGACATCCACTTTTAAGGGGTCTGCTTTTAAAATTTCCTTTGTCCCAACCCATAGGGCTCCCTTTTCTCCCATTGAAACCAGTATGCCCCTTTTTACCTTGTTTTCACTTAAAAGCCTCTTTGCCACTTCCACCACTTGAGTTTCTGTCAGATCGGACTGTCCTTCAAGGGCCAACAACTCATGGATGTTGGGTTTAATAACATCTGGTCCCGCCTTTAGGGCTTCTTCAAGCTGGTCGCCGTCTGCATCTAAGATTACATAGGCCGCTTTAGCGGATGCCAGTTCTATAAGTTTTCTGTAAAGATTCTTTGTGAGTCCAGGTAAGATACTACCACTTAGAACAAGGGTGTCTCCTTCTTGAATCAATGCATCCAGCTTCTTTAGTATTTCATTTTCAAAATCAGAACTGACAACTGGTCCTTTTTCATTAATATCTGTATGGCTATGATTAACGGGATCAACTATTTTTAGGTTTGTTCTCGTTTCTCCTGCAACCTTTATAATCTCAAGGTCTATGCCTTGATCTTTCAATACGGATTCAATATATGTTCCTGCCCTACCACCGAGAACGGCTAAGGCTCGACTCTTTCTTCCAAGCGCCTTGATTGTGCTTGATACATTTATTCCTTTTCCACCTGCATCCATTCGCATTGTGTCCACACGGTTCACTTGGTTGACAGTAAAATCATCGATCTGTATGGTTTTATCAACTGCGGGATTCAGGGTGATTGTCATAATCAACAAAATCACCTTCCTCTATAATCACTTCTAGGTCTACTTTTTCGTATTGAGAAATCACAGCGTCATCAATTTGCGGATCGGTTATCACTCCTGCAATATCCTCAAGATTAGCCACCTGACAAAATTCAGAGTGACCAAATTTAGTATGATCTGCAACGACAAATGCGCGTTTGGCTATCTTGATCATGGCCTTTTTTGCGCTGGCCTCAACGAGGTTCGGGGTTGTTATACCATCTTCCACACTTATGGCATTTGTCCCGATGAATGCCATATCCACTCGAAAACGGCTAAGGGTTGCCTCAGTAATTGGTCCAACAAGCGCCCTTGTTTTCCAACGTATATTGCCACCTGTTAAAATAACCTCTATACCTTCTTTGTTTTCAAGTTCCTCTGCGATGTCAAGGGCATTGGTGACAACTGTGACGCTTTTCCCTATTAGGTATTTGGCTATTTGAAGGGTGGTTGTACCACCATCCAAGACTATGGTGCTACCTTCTTTTATAAGCTGCTGCCGTTTTTCCAATGTGAATTTTTCTTTTGAGAACTTATCCACCTTTTCTGAAAAAGTCGGTTCAATACTCTGTTCTTCGACTGGAAGTGCGCCGCCATGTGTTCTTATGAGAGCACCTTGCTTGTCAAGATCTGCAATATCACGTCTTATTGTTGGTTCGGACACATCTAACATTTCAGCCAGTTCCAGTGTCTTCACTTTTCCCTTTTCACTGAGTATTCTTAGTATTTCCCTTTTACGCTCTTTAGCAAACATTTACATTCCTCCATTAAACAATTAGTACATTTTATTTTATCACAGAGCACTTTCATTTGCGAGCGATGTTGATTGTTTGTTTTCGTTTTGATCACATTTGTATTTTCGTTTTTGAGCATTTTGTCAAACGTTTTTCTTCTGTTTACATTTTTCGTTTTTTTAATATTTTTTTATTTTTTTCGATCAAACATAATCATAAATGATCACTTTTTTTAATTCTAACTTGCATAAAAAAAGCCCATGAAATCATTTGTTAGATGGTTTCATGGGCTTAACTTATAATTTTTATCATTCATCTTTAAGCAGATTCCATCACTGGAATTCTCTTGCTTAAATTATATGGCTGAAAATACGATTCTATAACATTCATGCTCTCATCCAGTCGGACTTCAGCATGATGCATAAAGTCTCCCTTAAAGTGGTAACGAAGGTCAATGACCTTAAGAACTGTTTGTCCCATCTCTTGAAATGGTGCAACATGGAAGTTTGGTGTGAAATCACTAAAATATTGACCAACATTTGTATTCATAAATATTTCCTTCAAATGCTGTTCTCGTTTTGCTAGCTTTTTAATGACTGTGAATCTATCTGAAAACTGATTATAGTTTCCAACAATGTCATGAGAACTTGTGTGTACAATAAAATCCCATTTATAAAAAAACTTTTAAAGAGGGAAGTATTTCTATGTCTTCAATAACATATCCATGACCAAGTGCTCTCTGATTTTTTTTCGAGCATGACGCTTCATCCAAATTCTTGCACCCAAATAGCCTAGAAAAACACCGGCTGATGTGGATAGACTAATAATATTATGGTATCTGAAAAAAATCAAAAACAAGGCGATTACTGAAAGAACTGGATCATATAAGGATAAGAGACTGGCTTTCCATTTCTTGTGAATCAACATTGCCCCATATGAATTAAGGATGTCAAAAACAGTATGGGATATTGCACCAATAAAAGTCCACAAAAATACTTGCCATATCATCATACCTGGAAACAACTGTGCAAGACCAAATGTGATTGCACCTGATAAAGCCACCAGTGACGGCAAGGAATGTGAAAATCCTCTATGGTGTTTACAATAAACCATGTCATCAAAAATAACCTTGATATAACATCAATATCTGGAGACATCGCTCCAAGTGCTGCGCCTATTGAGACTGGATTGTCTAAACTGACGGCTTGCCCTGAAAATGACGAGATCGCAAGACCGATAACGCCATGTGTTAATGGATCCACTCATTCACCACCCTAACAGTATATAAGCTCGTTCCCCACGAGCATACTCCCAAAATCAACTCAGTTATGTAAACCATTATAGCACCAAAGTCCTATGATCGCAATGGTATTAACTGAGATTTAACAATTCCGAGTAATTTACTACGAATTGAATAAGGCTTAAAGTTTTTTAAACACTGTGATTCTTTTTTTGTCATGATAAAGCACTTGTAAGTTGTGCTTTTGCGCCAATATGTTTAAGGCTTTTTCAGTGTAAAATGAAATATGGGTTTGTTCCCGCCTATAAGACCATTTTAAAAAGTCTTCGTCAGAAGGCGGAACACTTGTCATAATGGACAAAATGCCACCAGGCACAAGACAAGATGTGATATGAGTCATTTCTTTTAGGGGGTCATGAAAATGTTCAAACACTTCAGTCGAAGTGATTAGGTCATACTTCATATTCAGGGCATTTTTATCATGACTGTAATGCCTGTCAAAAGTTTTTGTTGAAAAACCCCTCTTTTTTAAGAGTTCAGCTAAGACTGGTTCTGGACCACAGCCAAAATCCAGCGCTTGACCCTCATTTATATATGGATCAACCGCCTTTATAAGAAAATTGTCTAAGTAGTTTACATAGCCCATATCTTCGATGGAATTCTCATGTAGGTCATATTCTGCCCTTTCTTCATCAAAGGTCACATGAAAATCGTCACTTAAATGAATAAAGCCACAGTTTTTGCATCTCAAATAGACGATACCAAACTTTACATCATGTAATTTATAGGTGTTTTTGAGCATATTTTACAGATCGGTTTCAATTTATCCAAAACAGGTGTTTCCTTTCTCGTATTGTGCTAAATTATCTTTAACAAATATATCTAATGAAAGGCTAATTCACAACACATTTTTCTAAATTGGCGGTCGCACCACGCCAGTACATATCCTATACACTTGCATAATTACATACTAACGATCGCTAGAAAACAACATTAAGCACTTAAACCACATAGGCGTCATAACGTTTTACAGCGGGAATCATCAACATTTTGCAAGCCACACATTTTATACCTTGGGAGAACAACCATGATAAAGTCAAAATTTAAAAAATGTATCAAGGAAAATCATTGCCCTATCACTATCTGCAATGCTGCTCACTGCTTCATTGCCTGCATCTTCGTTTGCAGATGTTATTGATGGTGAGATACCAGTTAAATCTGTCATAACACTAGGAAGGGTATTTTCTAATTATAGTACCGGCGATGAGCTGTCTTCAGATGAATACAGAAGCTTTTTTGGGGATTTAGTTGACACAAGTGAAGTGCTCAGGGCTGAATTTGAAATGAATAAGAGACAACTCGATATGGTTCAAAAGAAACTGGATGAATTTGAAGAAGAAACCCTTGCTTCATTAACAAACTATAAGGATCTATTCTTGAAATTCAACGAAAGGATTTCTTTTTATAGAATGGTCAAAGACAACTTTGTGAAGTCAGCTGACATGAGTTTGCTGGAAAATGGTTCCACTCAGTATATACATACTAGGGGAGATTCCGGTGATTTTACGAAGCTCTTGGTGTTCCCTGATGGTTCATGGGAACTCATAAATTGTATAGAGAACACAGAATACTTATTGGCCCATATAGCGAGCGATGGGTATGCCAGCGTGAAAATGCAAGATGATTTAAGTGATCCAAATATGATCTCTGGTAAAATTAAGTCTCTCTATCTAGGCGAGATGTCAGACTTCTATACCAAGAACGGTTACGGAACCATATATGATGAAAGCGGTTATATTGATTCTGGTAAATGGGAAGAAAACAATGAAATGTCTATGCATTATATATACAATCCCGACGAGGCGTATAAGGCCATTACACAGTTTCAAAATGGAATAAGAAATGGCATTAGTTCATACCAGGCGTTTGACTCAGAAGATGTCTACACTCGAATTTATGACAAGGACGCTCTTCATGGCTTGGCGCTTACACATTATAAAATTGATGGCATCGAGGCTGAAGTTATGTTTTATTACGACCAGGATGAAAAGCTTCCACTCGTGTACATCAATTATCCAAACAACGACTTAAAGCGGATGATTATTGGCGAAGAAAATCCTGTGGAGATATACGACTCTTCTAAATATGATCGCCTTATTGTTTCTCATTTTGAAGACGGTCGCCCAACAGGCTTTGGCTATACTCGTTATGGCCAAGTCGAATATATTGGGTTTTCGATGGGTTTGATATTTAGGGACGGTTTTTACTATCACATTGATGATGAAGAGAACGTATTTGATGCCAAAGTCGATGCCATTATCGATGAAATCATTGAAAAAGATATGACTGATCGACAAAACTTTTAGCCATTCATGATTACATTGTAAATAACGTCAACTACCATAAGCCCCACCTTGATGTTGTTGATCAACCTGGTTTCACGCATACGGCTTATGGTGCACTTATGAAAGGAAAGGCTGTTTGTGATGGCTATGCTCAAGCCTTTAAAGTTCTAACAGATAGGGTTGGAATAGATAACAGACTTATATTTGGGATCACCGTGGATGGAAAAGGCGTTTTCCAAGATTACAATCGACACGCCTGGAACATTGTAAAATATAATGGTGAGTACACACATTTTGACACCACTTGGGATGACCCAACCTACTCAGATAGAATTCGTCACAAATACTACTTTATAGATTCTGAAGAAATAAGCAAAGACCACAAGTGGGACACAGAAAAATATGAAATATATTTTGCCCCAGCTCATTCAAATGACTAATGATTTAAGCTTGTGAGCAAAAATTAAAACATCTAGACTGCCAGTGTAATGACAAAAGCAGACTAGATGTTTTTTTAATAGGTCAGAAGACTATATGGGACACCTTACCAATAGCACTTAAAGCACTATAGAAAACGACTTTGAGTCTGCTAAAAACATATAGGAACTCTAGCATTATATAGGAAGTCTAGCATTAAGAATTTTATAAAACTCTTGTTCATAAGAGGCTCTCTGTAGGCATTCTCACACATAAAATTTTAAACCGCTTTGATAACATTTCTAGGTCTTGTTCTATAACTTCTTTGAATACGTCATCTATGTTACTACGTCATCTATACAACCAAGTAGAACGTTATAAATTTCTAAAGTGTCGTTGAAAACCCTGACAAGTAGTTTGCTATGAGACTTTTGGTCCCAAGTGCTTGAAAAGAGCACACAAAAGTCTCTTAATAAAGATTATAAAAAGCTATAGAAATAATAAAAAAACCAAACCTTTAAAAGGATTGGGAATACTTTGGTCCCGAAAGCGGGACGCACATGGTTCGCTTTTCAGGCCAGGTTCAAACGCTGTATCCTCACTATTCGTTCGAGGCTCTTTCACATTCGAGCCCTCATCAAAAGCAATAAAAAAGATCCCCTTATTTAGGAGATCTTTTCTTATTGGTGCCGAAGGCGGGACTCGAACCCGCACGCCCCGAAGAGCTTCGGATTTTGAGTCCGACGCGTCTGCCAGTTCCACCACTTCGGCGTGTGGTATTTGTCTTAACGACAAGATAAATATTACCACGAATAGGCTGATTTTGCAATAGGGAGAGACAAAAAAGTTAAGAAATGGGTATTCGCAGAAAATTCAGACCGTGTTTGGCCGTATATCCGTTTATTTGATAAAGAATTATCATGAAAATTGAACTTTCTATAATATTCTTGACGAAATTTCACAGAACGTACACATCATGAAGCTATAATAGGTTTGTACATAAAGATACCTAGTACATGGATTCCTCAGAAACCCCTGCAGCTTCGCTTACTGCAGGGGTTTCTCTAGTTTTATGAGAAGGGCTTGGTTTTTTGCAACATATGTACTTATTATGTATATATGAATAAAACAATAATAATTTGATCAAGTTTTAACGATTATTATGATAATGATTATCAAAATACTTCGCGATGCCTAGATGATGGAGAAATATTATGAATCAATCGCTGGTCTCATTAATAAAAAATGTAAACAATACATTGGATTTAGCACAAGACAAATAGACTTATCGTTAAAAGATAGGTCTTTTGTATTTGTTATGTTTATCAGCATACAATTTCTTCAAGCTCTAGCAAAGAAAGTTTGTGTTTTTAGCCGACCTAAAACAAGGCTGTAGCATACAATATCGAGTCCTAAAATAAAACAACATAAAGACTATAGATAGTTGAAGTGAATTCTCAGGTTTCACATAAAAAATATAGGAGTGGGGTATTCCCATTAGAAAGTCATTAAGGATGTTATAAAAGACCATTTCTCGGTACTTCAACAACCAGGGTAAGTACAGCTGTTATAAATATTATCCACAGTACAACACCAACCCCACCAAGAATAATGACCAACCACTCTATCCATGTAAAGCTGAAGACTATAGCCGCCTTAAAGCCAAGTTTTGAGTAAACTAAAGCAGAGCCAACTGTGAATAAAAGTGCTAAAGCAAACATTACAAGCGATGTCACTAAGGGCAGAATAAGCTTGCCTAGCAAAAGTTGCTTGATTTCAATTGCTGACGAAACAATCGACTCTAGTGTTTTATACACTTTCTCACCAGCTATAGAATAGCCTATTAACGCCATGGGTATCCTTGGAATACCAATGATCATTATGATCGCAGCCAGCCTATAGTCTAAGCTTTTATTTTATGTATGCATGCAGGCTAAAAAATGATTTGATGCAGCAAACGTTTTGAATGAGTATACTCATTTTTTATTCTGTCTAACGTTTTTGAAATAGAGCCACTCATGTTTGAACACAACTAAAACTTGTTTCATAAAAACCTCTTATCTCCACAAACCATTTAAGTATACACTTTCAAGGGCTTTGTCAATCCGTCTAAATGTATACAAATTTATTAAGCAGCCTAGAGCTGCAATAGATAGATAGATGCTAATTAAATGTTCTGTACCAGTGACCTTCAAGGAAATAATCATTGAGAGTAAAAAAATTGTTGCAAACAAATACTTTGAAGCATAGCTATTGGCCGTTCTTACATCTTTCGAATTCAAAGAAATCCAAGTGATCCTTTGCGCTAAAAATAGCTTTATCATTGCGTGTATTACAATAAGCATGACGAGTTCACTCAACAATATGCTTATACTAATTTTTAACACGGTATTTGTAATGAAAAACACAATAATTAGAACGTATTCAACTAGACATGCTAGGACATAATTGAATATCATTTTTCCCCTAAAGAGTTATCTTTACTTCAACACAGGTTGACAAAAGAGACTCCAGTGTTTTGTTCTCTTTTTCAGTAGCAAAGCTTTCGGCTGCCCACTGCCTCAATAAAACAGCACTAAATATTGCTATGGTATAACTTTGTACCCTAAATGAAATATTACCAGCCACAAGTGGCATTACAAGACCAACAATTATAGCTATTACAATTACAAACAAAAAGGTATATTTCTTCTGTATATGGGCTTTCTTTTAGAAGTCTTGAAAAAATTATTTTATACTGATGCATCTACTATATTCTCCGCTTTTAAATAAATCTCTAGCAAGTCATCATTATTGGAATCTATTTCGCTCATTTTTTTATTTACAAGCACTTTTCCTTGTTTAAGAATGGCAATTTTATTACACATTTCGCTTAACTTCATGTAAATTATGAGTTGTCAAAATAAAATGTGGTGTTTTTTGACTTCGACATAGACAATATAATTTCTCTAAGCTTTTCTATACTCACTGGATCTAGACCATTGGTCGGCTCATCTAGAATGGCTATTTCTGGTTCATGTAATAATCCACGAACAATTGCTGTTTTCTTTTTTTGTACCAAGTGATAGATCCTTAACAGCTGCATATTTCTTAGAGGCAAAATCAAACACATCTAAGTAATAATCAATTCTCTCTTCGTAGACCGACTTGTCTACCCCGTAAATTTCAGCAAAATATACCAAGTTATCATAAACCGTTAAAGGTTCGTACAGACCTACACTTTCAGACAGTACACCACATTTCTTTCTTATTAATGCGCCATTTGTATTGGGGTCGAGTCCAAATACAGAAACTCTGCCACTCGAAGTTGCAAGCAGTCCCAACAAGATTCTTAATGCAGTAGTCTTACCCGCTCCATTATGCCCTAGCAAGCCAAAAATGTCGCCTTTTTGAATGTTCAAATTCAGCCCTGAAAGGGCTTTAATCTCACCAAAGTCTTTGCATACATTCTCGAATACAATTTGCTTCATGAAGCACACTCCTCTACTTCTTGTTTCTGGCTTTTTTCCTGTAATATCTAATAATCAAGGCACTAATTCCACCACATATACCAGCAATTATCATTTCATTCATTTTGCACATTCCTTTCAAATTCAACTTCAATGAATTCTGCTCATCAACTCGCTGTAATAAAATCTAATCTCGTCCATTCTCAAATTTTTTGTGTTAATGATGGCGTTGTCAGTCGAAATAAAAGTCAAAATTTTCTGTAATGATTTCTATTCCAAGTTCTCTTGCATACTCATATTGCTCAGTTCCAGGATATGGTGTATTTATGCTATATAGTACATTGGCACCGTACTTATCCTTTAGGTCCTGAGCCTTTTCAATTGTATACTCTATTGTTTTTCTAGTGTCTTCAGCGTGCCCAATGATCACTGAAATGTTAATATCAAATCCTATTTCACTAGCTATTTTTGTGGCTTTTCAACTTGCTCGAATCTGACGTTCTTCTTATAGATTTCAAAACATTTCATCAGCACTTTCAAGACCAAACTGAATTTTCCTGCACCCAGCTTCATACATCCGTTTAAGCAGATCTTCTGTTACAACATCTGCCCTTGACTCGCATCCCCAAATGAAATCATACTCTAAGGCTTGCAGCTGATTACAAAATGCCTCTGTTCTTTTAGGTTTCATAGTAAAAGTGTCATCAACAATAAAAAACTCTCTTGCATTTAGATTCGTAGCCAACTCTTCAATCTCATAGATAATGTTCTCAACCGACCTAAAATATACGTTTTTTTCCCCAGAATGCACGAGATGAGCAGAATATGCAGTTTCCAGGGCACCCACGCGCTGTTGAAATTGTAAATGGATAAACATACTTTTGTAAATTGAGTAGATTTCTATCAGGTATTGGTAAGTCATCTAAATTTCGTATTCGTCTTGGTTCTATAATAGTCAATCCTTCATCATTATTCTTATAGGCCAGACCATAGCACTTTTTAATAGATTTATTTCGTATAACCGAATCACAAATATCCACAAAGGAGCTTTCACCCTCTCCTAGGCTTATATAGTCAAAGTTTATGCTTTCAATTAACTCCTTGGTACAGAAGTTAGCACTAACGCCTCCGCCCACAATGACAATCTCTTCATCGAATTTTCTTATAAGACCGACCAGTGCTTTCATTGCAGACCATGACTCAAAATATGTAGATATCCCAACAACTCTAGGCTGTGTCTTCTTTAGTATTTCTATAAGGGTCGTCTCATCCACTTGTTCGATTGCCAAATCAATAAAGCTGACCTTGTATTTTTTTGCTTTTTAACGCAGAAGCTATATATAAGAGTCCAAGTGGGGGCATTGAAACTAGACTGGCCGCCATTTTGTTTATTTTTGCCGCACGACTTATAGGTATATTTAAAAGCAATACATCACTTTCTTTAATAGTCTTCATCATCACTTCTCCTTATTTACTACATGGGTATTTAGGATATGCCTTAGACTAAAGAGTCCAAGTAGTCTATAAGTCTTCCTACATTAAGGATTTTGATGTTTCTTTCTCCGGTTGAATAATGAGAACTTGTTTCCAGTAACATCTTATGAATTTGACTGCAAGTCAGATCTGCCTTAATCGATTTCATATAAGCAACCACTGCAGAAACATGAATGGTCGCCATAGAGCTACCTGAATCATATCCATAGTCACCATCTTTAAGAGTCGTTAAAATATGCTCACCGGGCGCGAAAATTGTCTCATCATTAAATTTACTGTTTCTTAGAGAACTGTAGAATGTTACAGGACTTGTATTCTTTACACCATAGGATGCCACAGGAATTACGCCTTTGTAAGATGCGGGCGCTTGCATCTCTTTCTCAGGTATGTTCCAACAGCACCAATAATGATCATGCTGAGTCAATTGCTCTTTAATAAGCTTTCTCTCTTCTATAAGATAGGATCTCATCTCATCACTGCTATTATTTTTGGTCATAGAATGGCCTATACTCATGTTGACAATGTCCATTTTGTTCTCTATTGACCACTCTAATGCCTTTATGATGTGCTTGATGTTTCCTTTTCCTTTTTTATCTATAACCTTTAGGTTGTACACATCAGCATTATTTACAATGCCACATATTTTTGATCCTTGCCCGCCAGATGCTAGAATCCCATTTATTTTTGTACCATGACCAAAGTCGTCTGCAAGGTTGTGATCGTCATCCAGGAAGTTATACCCTTTCTTTTCGATACACATTAAGCCTTTATGACCTAAGTCAATTCCAGAATCCAGTATGGCTATTTTCATTTTCCCAACTAAGGCATTTCTGACTGCTTTCCCATAGTCGTTCAATGTTTATCATCCGTAAATTCCATAGGTAATCTTTAAGTTCTACATCAATCAAATTGTAAAAACTCGTATTAGGGTTTATGAGTTCCTCAAGTAAAGTCTTCATGAACCTTATGTCCTACGCTTTGGCTGCAATGGACTTGTTTATAAAATTGAAGTACTCCTTTTTGAGCTTCTCACAGTCAGGACTCTTATTTTCAATTGAACCGGACCTATACAAGGTTTTTGCCTTACAGCCACCTAAGCAAAATATCCAATAGAAACATTCTGAGCATTCCTCGTGATTACTGAAATGAACATTTTTATTTCTTATTAAAAAAGTCATCCAATTTTCCCATTTTATACTTACCGACCTCTAAATTATGACAAGGATAAACGTTACCCTTAACATCTATGCTAATCTCATTTACACAAGCCCCACATGATTTTTTCTTTATCGAGTCGAATCGGGTTGTTCAAACACCTTTTTGTGTCATTGAAATAAGACATACTCAAATTCTTACTTGAGTTTTTCTTCAATTGATTGTTCTTCCATGAGTTCACTAGAATGGCTTGCTTATTGATCTCTTCATTGATTTTTAGCAAGACAGATTCATCTTTCTCAAAATATGCAGACAGGTCACTTCCATCCTGCTTTAATAAGATGGGTTCATTAATAAAGAAGCCCCTCGCACCGAGGTTATAGGCCAGAGAATACATATTGGGAAGGTCATGTATGTTCTCTCTATGTGGTGTTGCAACCATTAAAAATGGAATATCCATTTCTTTTAGTAGCCTAATTGACTCCATACGGATCTCAAAGTTTCCTTTTCCTGCAATTTTGTCATTCAGGCTTTCATTACTGGCTTCAATAGATACAATTACCGTATCACATACCGGCTTAAGCCTCTCTAATAGGTCTTGCGTCAGTAGGGTTCCATTGGTCCAAAGATATACATGCAAGCCCTTTTGACTCGCATAACCAACCATTTCAACAAGATCGGGATGCAGTAATGGTTCACCACCACTAATATATAGCATTTTGAGTTCTTCAGATTCTGTTTGCAACTTTTCTACAATAACTTTGAAGTCGCAAAGTGGCATAAAGATGCTTTTTTCATCATTACTGCAAATAGACTTACTACAGTAAGAACAGTCCATATTACACGCATTTGTAATGTCTATATAAGCTGTCTTAATCTGTTCATCTTTCTTCCACTTACTAAGATCGTTTTGCAGTGCCAATAATTTTTTTCTTCTACAAGATCACTCGTAAAAGCAATAACATCGTCTTTGATGACTTCTTCACTAATTTTGTTATTCATCGGCAATGATTTTTTATGACATCACTTACTGAGTTTTGGCCATTTAGCTGGCTTAAAATGTCAAACCCCGTCCTGCTCGTTTTAAACCAGCAGTATTTACTATTTGATGTAAATAAAAACTCTTCTTCATGCTCCTGAAATTGAAACTCGTCCATTATAAATTGGAGCCTGTCTTCTAGATTGATTTCGACCATTAACTCACCTTCTCTATATATTATTTCTATTCCAGCTCATAACATCGGTAATCACATTATGGTATCTTCGCAGTTCATCTCGCGATATGTTCTTGGTGCTAATTATCGGACTACTTAGAATGAATTGATTCCAGTCTGTCTCGTATAGGGTAATACCTAACTCATCCATTTTTTCATATTGCTCAGTGCCGGGAAAGGTGTATTTACACTTCCTACACATGAGCACCATAATCCTTTGAATTTTCTGAGCAAAGTCAATTGTTTGGCAATGGTCTCATGTGTATCAGATGCATGACCAATTATATAAGACGCTGTAATATGCATACCATGCTCACTTGCTAAGCTTATCCCTCGTTCGATTTCTTCAATAGTTACATATTTCTTTATGTCTTTTAGAATACCGTTATCTGCACTTTCAAGACCGATTTGCAGCTTTCTGCAACCAGCTTCAAACATATTTTTCATCAAGTCTTCATTTATGACATCCGCCCTTGATTCACATCCCCATACAAACTTAATACCAGTTTCTTTAATCATTTCACAGAACTTCATGGCCCGCTTGTAAGATGCCGTAAATGTGTCATCTGTAATATAAAACACCATTGCGTCAAACTCATTATGCAAGTACATGACTTCTTCAAATATACTTTCTGCGGACCTCATATATACCTTATGCCCCAGAAAGACTTAGAGGAGCAAAATATGCAGTCGCCTGGACATCCTCTAGCTGTACTTATGGTAAATGGCATAATATACTTTTCCAAATCAACCAATTTTCTGTCTGGGATAACACTTAAGCCATCTAAATCTTTAATTCTTTCCGCAATCCCATTTTCAATAACCAGACCGTCTTTATTCTTAAATGCAAGACCTTGAATTTGGTCAAGTTTTTTAGTGTTTTTCCCAAATACATACTCAATCAAATTGAAAGTAGCGATTTCACCTTCACCTCGAACCACATAATCTGTCATTGAACCTTGCAAAATGTCTTCATAGCAAAATGTAGCAAACGCACCACCAGCGAAAATAACTGACTGGGGCAATATGTCCTTTACGGTTTTACAATCAGTTTCTGAGCATCCCATGATTCATTGTATGTACTCATTCCAACTACTTTGGGATTGTAATGTCTCAAAGTGTCAACAAAGTCAGACAGGGTGAAACTTTCAACAGCAAAGTCCATAATCTTTACTTTATAGCCATTCTTTGTGCATATGTAGCAACATACATTAAACCTAGTGGTGGCATGCTGTTCGATTTTGCTAGCTTGTCCTTGTACCAATTGTTTGTGGGCAAATTTATAAGTAAAACATCAACATCCATACACTCTACTCTGCCTCCTATGCTTACGCGAATTAATATTTATCCAAATATACTATTAAATAAGTCTGCTTCTTTCATAACTGAAATTAGCTTGTTTTTCCGGAATACCTCGAGAGCCTCTTCCACACTTATTTCATTTAACTGAGTCTCCTGATTAAGTTTTTTAAGTAGGGTCTCGTAGTCTGTTTGGTAATTGATTCCTTCCCATACTTTGCCCTGCATATCATTCAGTATAATCCTGTTACCCGATTGATTTACAATATAAACCAATCCATCATCTGTTTTAAACCAGTTATTACATTCCCATTTGATCCTACTTTTTTCATTGTCATCTCCTAAGCATTGATAATTATGAAACTACCAAGCTCTTAGCCTTCTAGCTTATTTTAGTATTCATATCCTAATCTTTATTAGGGATATTCTAACCTGGAATGGCTGGTCCAGGAATCATGTCTACAACAATTGCTCCTGCGATTGACCCTGCGATACCCGATACTATACCTTCTGCCATTGATGATGTGGCATAAATCTCTTCGTTTGATTCATTACATACTAATACAGGTACTGTATAAACCTTCATATGTAAGCCTCCTTTAAAAGTCTCTAACCTGGAATAGCTGGTCCAGGAATCATGTCTACAACAATTGCTCCTACAACGCCGCCTACAACACCTTCGACTACCGCTGACCCCATTGAAGATGTGGAATAACTTTCTTCTTCTGAAACGGTCACGATGGTTGGAACTGTATAAAGTTTCATAGATTCACCTCCTGATAATATTTTCTATATATAACTTGGCAGTTTCATAACACTTTAATCTTTGAAGCTATCCATTTCATGCCATTTACATTATCAGAGGATCTGTGTAGTCTTCAATACTTCCAGTTTATATACACTTCTAAATGGACTAAATTGTCTCACGACCAATGACGTTGATCCTAAACGAGGAATATTAAAGTCCATTTGAGCAATAGGCACCCCTTCTAACGTCTGTTTTTTTTTTGCGAAGATAAAATAAACTGCCAAAAGCTATACATAAACTAAAAGCCTTGTCTCTTCTTCCAGTTATGGTAATTTAGTGCTAAGGTGATGACAATGTTAGAGAATTTATCGTTTAAACTAATAAACTATTTAACCAAAGAGACCACTTACACAAGCATAGAAAAAGAACATATGAAATATGCTCTAATGACGCTTTTAAATGAATTGAGTAAAACCATTGTTCTGATACTCTTATTTACCTTCATTGGTGAGCTAAGATTCTTCGCCATAGCTTGTTTCTTTTCCCTCTTGCTAAAAATTTATATTGGTGGATTTCATCAAAAAGGATATTGGCAGTGTTTCTTATTTACGACTCTCTATTTTCTAGTCCTTTTTATACTTTGTAAACTTTTAGCCTTTTTAGAGCCTATACACATAGCCGTATCCATCCTCAGTATTCTAATAGTACTTATATTTGCTCCTGTAACAAGCCCTCAAAGAAGGGTAAAAAAGAACGAGCAAACCTGTTAAAAGCAACTGGTTTCCTCGTTTCTATGGCCTATGTCATAGGAGCTTTATATTTTCAAAACTATTACACTAGAATTGCCTTGTATGCGCTTGTTCTACAAACAGTTCTAATTGTCTTAAGGAAAGGACGAAAAATTAAAATGAAAAGCTTATTGAAAACTTCTACAAGTAAACGTTTCTGCAATCTATTACTA
>LQAG01000238.1_pt1 | contig 20645 bp, 28 predicted proteins | sample 1535801 | NCBI WGS metagenome assembly LQAG01 (sample SAMN04331584, study PRJNA305678) | bioreactor metagenome | isolation source: bioreactor_3 inoculated with Wadden Sea sediment 1st replicate of a... | place: Germany:Bremen | reverse complement strand
GGTTGTCAGTTATGAACCGCTTTCATCGGTATGGCATCGCGCTGTTGTCCTAGAATAATCAATAAATTACGGACCAGGTACCAGCGCTCGTCTTCTAATGCCGACAGGATGATCTGGTGACCTTTGCGGCCGAGTTCTACCAGCAGCTTCATCCATGTTTTCCGGCGCGATACTTGCTCGTCGACACTGAGCCTTTCTATCAGCAGTTCAGCATAGGGTTCGCCGATTTCTTGAATATAGTTGCAGATTTCATCATATTTATCTTTCCCCAGAGTTCTACGCTGTCGAGAACTTCATTCATGAAGGGAATTCGCGTCTGAGTGGCGATGACCTTTTCATCAAGAAAACGGGTTCTGGAATTGGCACTGTAAAGGTAGCTGGACCAACGGATAAAAATGTTCAGTAAGGAAGTAAAATCGCCGGTGTCGAGAAAAAAATATGAGCGGTTTGCCAGGTTTTCCTGTATCAGGTCTTCCAATTCGGCGTCGACGCCGCTGTTCAGAAGGTTAAATACGATGGAGCAACATTGTCGTTCAACCGATTGTTTCTCCAGGTTGATTTTCAGTCGCTGTGAGGTTTTATGATCAATGTCACCCGTGATCTCGCCCGTTAATATTTTACTCAGGGTTGCTTGATAGCCCGACGGCAGATATTCATCGTGATTGTCTTCCAGCAGCAGGAGCTCGACCCGTGCTTTAAGCATGTCGTCATCAAGCTCTGCCGCCGTGCCATTGGTCGTGTGCGGCTTTTTTGTCTGTGACGTCGTTGAGAACTGGCCGAGAAGATCGACCAGCCTTGCCGAAATATTATGCTGTTCACGATTCTGAAGCTCTAGCGATTCGGTCAGTAGATCCTGCGGCAAAGAGGGGAGGATCTCAGTCGCCACTTGGGGATTCTGAGTAAGAACCTTAAAAGTGCTGTTGAGAAAAATCTGCTTCAATTCAGGGGTGAGGTTGTTTACCAGAATTCCGAATTGCTTTCCGAAATTTGTTTTGTTCTTTTGAGCCTGACTCGGCAGTTCTGAGATAAAGGAAGCGATCAGTTGGCCATAGTTCCGGTCCTTATTCTGTCCACTTTCTTGGGCATGATTGAGACAATGGGCGACCCGGATTGGCTCCGAAGAGACAGCAGATTCCCCTCTGCCATCAGTTCGTCCCGATTTTTTTGCTGCAAGCCGGTGAGAAAATCGTTCCAGATATCGGTTTTTCCGGGCTGTTTGATTGCAGGCCCATCTCAAACAGACTGTAGTCAACCGGAATAACAGAGATATTGCGGATACTGCTCCGCTCCAGTATGGTTGCCAGCTTTGGTGATTGTTCAAGTGATTGCTTGCCTGTACCGATAAGTTGGATAAAGCTGATCAGATCATCAGATGCGAGAGCGCTATTGAAGGTGATAGAAGCAATGTCGAATGCAGAAAAAATCTGATAAAATCGTGGTAAGTCGGATTTGTCTCATCAAGCCGGTTGCCTTCAACGATAATTCCCCCCGGGGTTATTCCTAATGTGATTTCAGATCTGAAGTGACACAATTTTTTTGAGGATGGAGAGGACTGTATGAGAGCTGTTGACAACCTGGGGATGGTCGACAGGGTAGAGGGCAAGCTGACGCCTGGCAATATTCAGGTTGTAAATGAAATTAGACAAAACCTGAGTGTCAAGGTGTGTCTGTGAGCTTGTCGCTTGATAATGATTCACCTTCTCCACAATCCTTTCAGTGGATACTTAATTAGTGGATAATAAAATACAATGACAAAAAATAAAATGATTTAATGATGGTTTGCTGAAAAATATTCGGTGGGCTAATTTTTATCCAATTGAGCCAGAACCTGAAGAAAGCTGTAGGTCAGTTGAGGGTGGAGTTTATTGCCTGCCAAGTCCAGCATGATGGCGATAATCTGATCCTGATCCAACGATTCTTCGTAGGCTCTGTGCGTTCTCATTGCATCATAAGTGTCTGAAATTGCTGTGATCTGTGAGCAGAGATGCTGTTTCCAAGGGCGGGCTGTATGAGGGTAGCCTTTACCGTCATAGCGCATATGATGTTCGAAAGCGGTGACAACAGCCAGATGGGGAACTCCGGGTGTGTTGATCAGGTATTCAGCCCCAAGACGTGGATGCTGTTGCATGATCTGCCATTCTTCTTCATCCAGCTTGTCTGTCTTGGTGAGTATGTCGGGGGAGATAAACATTTTCCCGACATCGTGAAGCATGGCGGCAATACCGATGTCGTTGAGGAGTTGACCTTCTATGCCAAGGACTTTCGCCTGAGCCAGATTGAGCAGGCAGATGTTGGTCGAGTGGGTATAGGTGTATTCATCCATTGAGCGCAGTGGTGCAACAGCCAGAAAGGCCTCACTCTGGCTGTTGAAGGCGTTGACAAAACCATCGACAATTTCCTGAATACCAGTCACTTCCAGCTTTCTATGATTTCTGGCTGTTTGATAGATATCCATGTAGCGGTCTGCTTCCAGTGTTGCAATCTCAGCCAGCTCCAAGGCGGCAAAGCCACTGCCGGCCGTCTGTTGGAAGCGAACTTCAACCGTTCCGTAGTGGATGTGTTCAGTATCCTGTATCTCCACAATTTTATCTGCTGATTTGCTGAGCAGGTTGAGCAAACCGAGCAGTTCTTCGGCGTAGATTCCCGGCTCTATTCTAAGGTAGCTGATGCCGGCTTTGCCCAGCGCTTCAAGCAGGCGTAAGACCGATGGATTGGATGTGACCGGACTGTTGGCGAAGATTAACTGCTTATCGACGACTTTCAGGGTCACGTCAGGATAGAGATCGAAAAGACCAGACAGTATTTCCAGCGACTGTCTAGTCAGGCGCAGACCTGCCTGTGCTCGGGAGAGTAGAGCGCTATATTGGCTGCGGCTGTCGTCAACAGCCGGATCAGATTAAGGAATTGCTGACAACCTTCTTGTCTGTTCTGGCTGACATCAGATCTGCTCCAAAGTTTGTCTGGCCAAATGTTTAAATTTCCCGTTGCATAGCTCGCGCAGCAGCTTTCGGCGGAACCGCGGGTAATGAGCAAGGCTGCGGATTGTTTCTTCCTGCAAGGTTTTAAGTCTGCGATTGATCAAAAATCCATGCTTTCTGATGATGCGGTTAAGAATCGGCAGGCTTTCTCGCTGTCCTCTGCGAACCAGAGCGTGGACTGTCGCCAGCTGAATTTGCAGCTCTGTATCGTTGCTCAGGTCGCGGCTGAGAATGCTGTGGAGCAGTTCAAGAACCGCATGATCTCGACTGATATCGGCAATTTCCAGAGCTGCCAGGAGAGCTGCCGGATCGTCACTGCGTAATTCGGCCAAAAGCTGTCGATTGGCTGTGGCCGGATTGCAGGTAAAGAGAACCTTGATCGCTTCTGCCCGCACTTTTGGGTGCTGGTGAGAGCACAGCTGTTGAACGATCCTGCCACTTTTAGGGGCCAGTTGTTTGTTCAGTACACTGAGCAGATTACGCACCAGGTACCAGCGATCGTCGTCCAGAGCGCGTAGGATCTTCTGTTGAGCGTCGCCACCGATCCGTTCGAGGATTTCCATCCACTGCTTGCGTTGCTCCCAGGTCGGAGCCAGGCCAAGTTGCTCAATCACCAGATCACTATAGGGGTCACCAACCGTGACGATATAGGTGACGATCTGCGGGTGGCGGTCCTCGTCCCAGAGCTCGAAAGCGTCGATGACTTCGGCCATGAAACTCGCTTGAGTGTGAATGGCGAGCACCTTTTCCTCAAATACATTGATCCCGGCATTGCCGCTATAGAGATAGTCAGACCAGGATTGATAGATGTCGAGCAGTTGCTCAAAATTGCCGATATCCAGAAAATAGCGGGATTGATCAAGCAGGTTCTGCTGAACGGCATTTTCCTGTTCGGTATTCAGCTTCCTCTGCAGCATTTCAAGCAGGATTGCCACAAAGTTTGATTCAACCGGTTGCTCTTTCAGCTGTGCTTTTAATTTTTCTTTCTCTTCTTCAGGGATACTTCCCTGAATGTGGTCACCCAGCATTTCGCCCAAGGCGGCCTGGTAGTTGCCAGGCATATAGAGATCCTGTTTCTCTTCACTGAAAAGGACGTCCAGGCGTGCCCGAACCATGTCGGGAGAAAGGGGGGCCGAGCCACTCTTAACGGTGCGCTTGTGACTGTTGCGTTCTTCATCGACAAGACTTGTGGCCAGCGCCAACAGGCGCGACGAAATTTTGGATTGCTGTTGAGATTTCCGGGCTAAAGCCCCTGGAGCAGTTGGGCCGGAACCTTTTTTAAAAGGCTGGGGGCCGCTTCCTGATTGCGGTCGAGGACACGGAATATACTGGTGAAGATTTGCTCCTGGGCCTCCGGACGAAGTTTTCTTAACAGTGAATTGAATTTTCTGTCCGTTTCAGTATAGGTGTGGGCAAATCCTTCTTCCTGAATCCTGTTTTCGATAAACTTCTCAAACGAGCTGCCGTAGTGTTCTGTCATGTAGTCCTCTGAAACTGTCGTTCCAGCAGCTCTGCAACGGCATTGAGATCGAATCGGCGGCACCGTCGCCAAATCGAGGATTCCGTTTGCAGCCATGGAGAAATGTTTCCCATAGCTGTTCCTGCCGCTGTTCCTTTCTGCGGCTTGATTGAAAGGCTTCATAATCGATCGGGATAATGCTGACGTGATCGATCTGTTGCTGTTGAAGAAGAGCTTCAAAACCACCAAAGGATTCAATCGTACTTCTATCCGCTCTCAGCAGTTGATTAAAACGGATCAGTTCCGGGCCCTGGAGGCCGTTATGGAAGCTGATGGAAGCAATGCCGAGGGTAGAAAAAAAGTGGGCAAAATCACGGTTGGCCTGATCGTCCCGATCGAGCCAAAGCTGCTCAAAGAGGAGAGCTTCGGGGGTGATTCCCAGAGTAATTGTTTCGCTCAGATGAAAGAGTTGATTAAGAATGTCGATTGTTTTGTTGATACTGGTCTTGATATTAGGGTGGTCAACCGGGTACAGTGCCAGTTGCTTTCTTGCGATTGTCAATTCATGCAGAAAGCTGGTCAATATCGGTCTGTCCTGGGTGGGACCCTGATTGTTGGCTTTTTTTTCGTTCACAGTGCCTCACGATACATTTTGTCTGAGTGATTATATCAGGTTTCTTGCTTTTTGGCAGGCCGGAGTCAGTGGCATGGTTGTCGGGCCTGTTTGCTTTGACGGACAGGACTCATAATGACAGTGACTGTGAACCTTCTCGCCGAGACAGGCGCTCGTTGGCCAGTATCGGTCCTTCTATTGCATTCTTTAAACTTTGATGCTAGATTTTCGAGGTGATATGTCTACTATTTCAGCGAAGTTCTGTTTATGAGTCCTCACAGTCATTTTGAGGTTGGTGATGCGGCTCTGGCGGCGCAATTATTTGGTCAGCAGAATAAGCACTTAAAATGATCGAGAAGAAGCTGGGTATTCGCCTGGGCAGTCAGGGGACCAGCGTTCACCTGTCGGGGGAGCCAGCTCAGGTTGCTGTCGGGTTCCGTTTGCTTGAGGAACTGTGCCTGCTGCTGCAGGAGGGGATGCCTCTCTATCCGGCAGATATCGATTATGCTTCACGCATTCTCTCCAGTGATTCCTCGACCTCACTGAAAGATATCTTTTTCGATACGGTTTTCGTTTCGGCCCGCAATAAACTGATCTCTCCGAAAAGCCTGGCTCAAAAGAGCTATATCGACAATATTCGTGAAAATCACGTCGTCTTCGGGGTCGGTCCCGCAGGAACGGGCAAGACCTATCTGGCCATGGCAATGGGAGTTGCTGCGTTGATGCGTAAAGAGGTCAGTCGTATCATGCTGGTCCGACCCGCTGTTGAAGCTGGAGAAAAACTCGGTTTCCTGCCTGGAGATCTGGCCGAAAAGGTCAATCCATATCTACGGCCGCTTTATGATGCGCTGTACGATATGATCGATCTCGAAAAGCGCGTACATGGTTGATACCGGTATCGTTGAGGTTGCGCCTCTGGCCTTTATGCGTGGTCGTACGTTGAACGATGCGTTTGTTATCCTTGATGAGGCTCAGAATACCACTGCTGAGCAGATGAAAATGTTTTTAACCCGGCTCGGATTCGGCAGTCGAGCAGTGATTACGGGGACGTCACGCAGATTGATCTGCCGCGTGGGAACCTGTCGGGTTTATTGCACGCGATCGATGTCCTGGTCGGTGTGCCGGGGATCGCTTTTACTCATTTCAGCGATCAGGATGTTGTTCGTCATCCGATCGTGCAGGCGATTGTTCAGGCTTATCAGAGAGCGGATCGTCGAGACCTGAAGCAAGGCAACAGTGCTGCTGATTAGCCTTGTCTCGGGATTTGAGGAACTATGACAAAAGAAGAAAAAGAACGGGCTCAAAAAAGCCGGGCCGCGATATTCGGTGATGGTGTTCAGGGCCTGCGCAACTGGAAGAAAGGTCAGCTCGGAGGGTGGTTGCTCCTGGCTGTGGCGTTGCTGCTGACTCTGATTATCGTTCCCAAGGGGGGACTGATTCCCGATTACCTTGCACCGGGCGAAATAGCATCGCGCGACATCAAGTCACCACGGGATCTTTTGGTTGAAGATGTGCAGTTGACTGAGGCCAAGCGGATGGAAGCTGCCGCTGCCGTCCCTCTGGTCTATGAGTTCGACAGTTTGTCGGGAAGCGATGCGGTCAGCAGAATCAACCGTGGTCTTGAGCTGTTGTTGCAGCGTCAGGAGAGCGGTGAAGAGCAGGACTCTGAAGCTTTTCTGCAGCAATTGCAGGCGGACTTTGGTGTGCCATTGACCGCAGAGGATTATCGTCCTCTGATCCGTCTTCCGCTCAGTCAGGGGTTGGCGGCCTGGACCGTCGATCTGCTTCAGCCGGTTTTCACCTTGCCTATCGTGGCTGATCTGGCGGCCTTTCAGGCAGATCGCCGTCGGGGGTTGAGCCTGTATGATCGTAAAAATGGTCAGGAGCTGGATACAGCGTTGCTTGACCAACCATCGATCTCAGTGACGCACTTGCCCGAGCCCAGGAAGAGCTGGGACTGATTCCTGATATTTCCAAGCGGCAAAACAAACGCTGCTGAAAATTGTTCAGCAGCAATTACGCCCGAACCTGCTGTTCAACAAGGATGAAACGGAAAAGCGGCAACAGGACGCATCCGCTCAGGTTGCTCCTGTCCTGTTTCAGGTGAAAAGGGCGAGATGGTTGTTCGTGAGGGCGAGCGGGTCAGTGCTGATCAGATTCTCAAACTACGCGCAATTCGTGAGTCTGGCCGGGATAATCGCAGCCTGCAGACGGCTGCCGGATTGATCATCTGTATTCTGCTGCTGTTCTATGTCGGTTTTTACTTCGGTCAGAAAATATCAGTAAATTTAAGCCTGACTCCCGTGACCTGCTGTTTTTGACAGCGGTTTTCGTTGCGCTGTTTGTCCTGGTTAAACTGTCAATTATTTTCAGTGCGGGGATGAGCAACACGTTCGCTTACCTCGATTCCAGTGTCTACTATTATGCCGTTCCCTTTGCTCTTGGGCGATGCTGGTCCGGATCGTTCTTAATTCTGAAACTGCATTTTTGTTTGCGGTCAGCTTTGCCTTCCTGGTTGGTGTTCTGTTCGGTAATAATCTGCTGATGGCCCTCTATGTTCTCGTCGGCAGCCTGGTGGGTGCTCATGGGGTGCGCCAGTGTCAGGCCCGAACGACCCTTTATCGTGCCGGTTTGTGGATCGGTCTTGCCAACATGGCCTTATTGCTCGGCATTCATTTCTTAAGTGGGCGGGTGTTTGAGCTGGCCCTGTTATGGAAACTCGGGTTTGGTCTCTTTGGTGGCCTTGTCAGTGCTGTTTTTGTCAATGGTACGATTCCGCTGGTCGAGTCTGTCTTCAAATATACGACCGATATCAAGCTGCTTGAACTGGCCAACATGAACGCCCCGATTCTGCGCCAGCTGATGATTGAGGCACCAGGGACCTATCACCATTCGATTCTGGTTGGGAATCTGGCCGAAGCGGCGGCTGAGTCGATTAACGCCAATCCCCTGTTGGCAAGAGTTGCATCGTATTATCACGATATCGGCAAGATTAAGAAGCCGCTCTATTTTATCGAAACGCCGGCGGTCAACGTAATCGTCATGACAAACTGGCTCCGTCGATGAGTGCACTGATTTTGACGTCGCATGTTAAAGACGGTGTGGAGTTGGCGCGTGAACACAAGCTGGGGGTAGAGCTGATCGATATCATCCAGCAGCATCACGGGACCACCCTGATCAAGTTTTTTTACGGTCGTGCCAAGGATCAGGCCGACCCCGAGGTGCAGCAGATCGACGAACGCGATTATCGTTATCATGGGCCCAAGCCCCAGACGCGTGAAGCGGCTTTGATCATGCTGGCTGATGCCGTTGAAGCGGCCAGTCGGACCTTGACCGATCCGACTCCTGCTCGTATTCAAGGGATGGTCCAGAAGCTGATTAACAATATTTTTATTGATGGCCAGTTGGACGAGTGTGATCTGACGCTGAAGGATTTAAATCAGATTGCCAAGAGTTTTAATCGCGTCCTCTCCGGTTCGTTCCACCATCGCGTCGATTACCCGGAACCGGTCCACATTGTTCGTGAAAAAACCGAACTGGAAGGCAAGCCTTCAAGTCATGAAAGGGCAAAGCAAAAAAAGTGCGAATCCGGATAGAAAACCGTCAGAAGAAAAAGCGGCTCCTGAAACGGCCGCTAAGAAAGATAGCACAGAAGATCTTAAGCGTCTTGGGATATCCTGAGGCGGAACTGTCAATCCTGATCGTCGACAATGAAGGTATTCGCGAAATCAATCGCGATTACCTTCAGCGTGATCGACCGACAAATGTCATCTCATTCGCGATGCAGGAAGGGGAGGGGGCCGGGTTGCACCCTCTTGTGCTGGGAGATGTTGTTATCTCTGCCGAACGCGCGGATGAAGACGCACAAGAGGCAGGGGTTCCTTTTGAGCATGAACTCTGGTTCCTGCTTCTGCACGGTATCCTCCATCTCCTCGGCTATGACCATGAACGTGGAACTGAAGAACAGGCCAGGATGATGGAAGCCAAGGAACAGGAAGTTTTTGCAGTGCTGAAAAATGAATTTTCGTGACGTTTCGCTGAATTAAAATGATGAGTAAAGGGGAGAGCAAAACAGGTGGACAATGACCATTCAACGCAGGAGTCGGATAGTTGGTTGAAAAAACTGGGCCGCAGGCTCAGTTATCGCCCTCAGGCGAACAGTGAAGAAGAACTGCAGGAACTGATCGATGCTTCTGAGCAACAGGGCATTATCGACGAAGACGAGGGAGGTATGCTGCAGTCGATACTGGAACTGGATGAGACGATCCTGCGTGAGATTATGATACCGCGCACGGCCATGGTCTGTGCCGATGCCGAGGCTCCATTCAGTCAGGTTCTTGCTACAATTCTCCAGTCCGGTCATTCCAGGATTCCCGTATATCAGGGGAATATCGACAACATCATCGGTCTTGTCTATGCCAAGGATCTGTTGCGCTTTTGGGGACGGCCGATCGATGATATTGATCTTGATGAAGTTTTGCGTCAGCCCTATCTGGTTCCGGAATCAAAGCTGGTCAGTGATCTGCTCAAAGAACTGCGCGAGAATCGGGTTCACATTGCTATTGTCATAGATGAATATGGTGGAACGTCAGGATTGGTGACGATTGAAGACATGATCGAAGAGATTGTCGGAGATATTCAGGATGAATACGATCGTGAAGAGCAATGGTTGATTGAACAACCGGACGGATCTCTGTTGGTTGATGGTCGTTTGAACATCGAAGAATTTGAAGAATACTTTGATGTCGAAGTCGCTCGTGAGAAGTTCGATACGGTCGGTGGTTATGTCGTTGAGCAATATGGACGGGTTCCCGCTGAGGGGGAGAGGGTCAAGGTTGATGATTTTGTCATGCTGATAGTCCAGAGCGATCAGCGCGCCATTCGTCAGATCCGGGTTTTCCCTCCGCCGGGAATCACTGACTCAGTCAACTCGTAAATCATATGTTGCTGAATCTCATCGACAAAAGGCTGGTTGCTTCCGCTTTGTCCGGGGTGTTGATGGCCGCAGCTTTTCCGCGCCTTGACTTTTATCCCGTGGCCTGGTTTGCATTGGTTCCGTTGCTGGTTGTTATGGCCCAGCGGCCTTTTGCCAGCGGCTTTACTGCCGGAATTGCTTTTTTCGCCCCAGTTCTTTACTGGTTGAATATTGTTATGACCACCTATGGTGGGCTGGAGCCGGTTTTCTCGATACTGGCCTATTTTTTTCTTCTGGTTTATCTGGCTCTGTATTTCGCTGTGGCGACCTGGTGTTCATCTCTTCTGAAGCTCGCTTCAATTATCCTGTCATACTGACTCTCCCTGTTTCTGGGTCGCTCTTGAATACCTGCGCGGCCATCTGTTAACCGGTTTTCCGTGGGCATTGTCGGGGTACTCCCAGCAGAATTTTTCTGCGGCGATCCAAAGTGCTGACGTAACTGGTGTCTATGGGGTCAGTTTTCTCCTGATTGCAGTCAATTGCGCTCTGGCTCAACTGATTCTTGAACCACGAAGGAAAATGACCTGGCTGGGACTGGCTGTTGTGGCGGTCATGTCAGCGACTCATATCGGCTATGGTTTATGGAGAAACAGTCAAGAGCTTGAACTGCGGAGCGAGCAGTTGAGTGTTGCCTTGATACAGGGAAATATCGATCAGGCGCAGAAATGGGTACCGGAAATCGGCAGGCGACCATCGATCTCTATCGACAACTGTCTGAACGGGTCCGGCAACCGGTTGACCTGTTGATCTGGCCGGAAGCGGCAACCCCGTTTTTGTTCAGGATAATACCGAGGCGGCAGAGCAGGTAAGACGTTTGCCTGAACAGCTTGGCACGCCGCTGTTGTTGGGCAGCCCTGCTTATGAGCGTCATGACGATGGTAGCTACTCATATTATAACAGTGCTTTTCTCCTGAGCGCAGAGAGCCGGGAGCTGGAGCGCTCGGACAAAATACATCTGGTTCCCTTCGGTGAATATGTTCCCTTGGGGCGCTTGCTGACTTTTATCAATAAGCTTGTCGTCGGAGTGGGAGATTTTTCGCCCGGTAAGGTCAAGCCTCTGGCTCTTGGTGACGATCCGCTCGGTGTGCTGATCTGCTATGAGGTTATCTTCCCCGGACTGGCTCGGGATTATGTGCGTAAGGGGAGCCGTCTGTTGGTCAATTTGACGAACGATGCCTGGTTCGGTCGTTCATCGGCACCGTATCAGCATCTTGCCATGGCTCGCTTCAGGGCTATTGAGAATCGTATATGGCTGGTTCGAGCAGCCAATACCGGAATTTCAGCTGCAATCTCCCCTTCCGGTCGGGTCGTCTCTGCCGGTCCGATATTTGAGACCCTGTCGCTTGATAGCGTTGTTGGCCTGGGAGCGGAAGAAACCTTCTACACCCGCTTCGGTGACCTCTTTGCCTATCTCTGTCTCGGGCTCAGCGGTTTGGTGTCGGACTCCTGTTCTGGCGTGGGCGTGGGGAGCAATCCTCCCCTCGCTCTGAACCGGTTGTCGGCATGAAACCTCGTCCCTGAAGAGGGGCCCATGTTGTCTGTGGCGTGACGACAAACAGAGTCCGGGGAAAGAGCTGCCGGTCTTTACGGTCCACAGGAAGTCTGATTTCAACATTGACTTTCTGGCAGTTTCAAGCAAGTATATTTAGTTTGGTTAGGCTAAAAAATAAACGAAGGATTATAACCATGGACAAGGCTGTTGCCATTATCCCCGCCCGCTATGGATCGACACGATTCCCAGGTAAGCCGTTGGCCCTGATTGATGGTTTACCAATGATTCAAAGGGTTTATCAGCGCGTGGCCAAGGCAAACACCATTGATCGGGTTATCGTTGCCACCGACGATGAACGCATCGTTGCTGCGGTGGAGGATTTTCCGGTGAGGTGATGATGACCCGTGACGATCACCCTACGGGGACAGACCGGCTGGCTGAAGTGGCCGCTCAAATCGATGCTGAATTGATCGTCAACGTTCAGGGGATGAGCCCCTTATCGATCCCGGCATGATTGATCAGGCCGTCGCTCCTCTGATTGAAAATCCTGAGATTCAGATGGGAACTCTGGCCGGAGCGATCGACGAACTGGAGGACTTCTACAGTCCCAATGTTGTTAAGGTTGTGCGCGATAGCGACGGCATGGCGCTCTATTTTTCTCGTGCCCCGATCCCATGGCCCAGGGATCTGGATCGGGACGAGCAGGCTCAATCCTTGACCTCGTTGGGGTTGTTGCGTCACATCGGTCTTTATGTCTATCGTCGACCGTTGCTGCTGGCCTACCCCGGGTGGCCCAAGACCCAGCTGGAAAACCTGGAAAACCTGGAACAGCTGAGGGCGCTTGAACGTGGAGTCAAGCTGCATGTTGCTCTGACCGAGTGCGCTTGTCACGGTGTTGATACGCCTGCGGATCTGGAGCGTATTGCCCGGATGATGAGTGTACAATCGCTCTACTGATTGCTTACCTGAGTCTGCCCCACGGCTGTTGGGAAACCGCTGAAGCTGCAACGTTTTTTGAGGGAATGACTAATTAATCCGGGCTCTTGGAGGTCTTGTCCATGATGGACGGTTTTTTGCATGTTCGGGCTTTCATTCACTAAGATTTCTGTGTAGAATCAGCCATCCGCAGGGTGGTTGTCTATTTTTATCAACAGGCCTGAACAGGCCATAAGTAATTAGCAATGATCGGATTTATGTAAATGAAGACAAAGTTTCTTTTTGTGACAGGTGGAGTTGTTTCTTCCCTCGGTAAGGACTTTCTGCTGCCGCGATCGGCGCATTGATGGAGGCTCGCGGTTTGCGCGTTTCCATGCAGAAATGGATCCCTATATCAATGTGGATCCGGGAACGATGAGCCCGTTTCAGCACGGTGAGGTTTTGTGACCGACGATGGCGCGGAAACAGATCTTGATCTGGGCCACTACGAACGCTATACATCAGCCAAGCTGTCACGTAAATCGAACTTTACTACCGGTCAGGTTTACGATTCGGTTATTCGTAAAGAGAGGCGCGGCGATTATCTGGGCGGTACCGTCCAGGTTATTCCGCACATTACCAATGAAATCAAACAGAAAATCCTTGACAACGCCAAGGGGGTTGATATCGCCATTGTTGAAGTCGGCGGAACCGTTGGTGACATCGAATCCTTGCCTTTTCTGGAAGCAATTCGCCAGTTTCGCGCCGATCGAGGTCGTGAGAATGTCCTTTATATCCATCTGACCCTGGTTCCTTATATCCCCACTGCCGGTGAGCTGAAAACCAAGCCAACGCAACACAGTGTCAAAGACCTGCGCGAAATTGGTATCCAACCCGATATTCTCCTGTGTCGTTGTGATCGTGAAATTCCACGCGACATGAAGGGCAAAATTGCCCTGTTCTGTAATGTCCCGGAAGACGCGGTTATCACTGCCCGAGATGTTGAAAGTATCTACGAAGTTCCCAAGGCTTTTCACGATCAGGGGCTGGATGAGCGGATTGTCGATTATCTCAATATCTGGACCAAGGCTCCCGATCTGACAGGTTGGGAGCGGATTGTCAAGCGGGCCAAGGATCCGGAAGGGGGGACAACCATTGCTATCGTCGGCAAGTATGTAGGCTTGACCGAAAGCTATAAATCCCTGGCGGAAGCCTTGACTCATGGCGGCATTGCCAATAATTGCAAAGTAAATCTTAAGTATGTCGATTCCGAAGCCCTCGAACGTCATGGCGTCGGTTCCTCTTTTGACGATGTTGATGGTATCCTGGTGCCTGGTGGTTTTGGTGAGCGGGGCAGCGAGGGCAAGATTGCGGCAATACAATATGCCCGGGAAAACAAGGTTCCCTTCTTTGGGATCTGTCTGGGGATGCAGATGGCGGTTGTTGAATTCTCACGCCACGTTTGCGGGTTGGAGGATGCCCATTCTTCAGAATTTCACGAGGAGGCAAAGAACCCGGTTATCCATATCATGGAAGAGCAGAAGAAGGTAAAAGGCAAGGGCGGGACAATGCGCCTTGGCGCTTATCCCTGTGATCTGCAGGCCGGTACGCTGGCACGTAGAATCTACGGGGCCGAAAGCTTGACAGAGCGCCATCGTCATCGGTTTGAGTTCAATAATGATTACCTTGACCGGCTGAAAGGTTGCGGTCTGGTCCTGTCTGGAATGAATCCGGAATCGAATCTGGTTGAAATTGTCGAGCTGGAAGACCATCCTTGGTTTCTTGGTTGTCAGTTTCACCCGGAATTTAAATCCCGGCCGATGGAACCACATCCATTGTTTGAATCCTTCGTCGGCGCCTGCATGAAGCAGGGAGAGGAAAAGTGACATGAAACAGGTAGCTGTCGGATCGGTTACTTTTGGTGGGAACAAGAAGCTGGTTCTGATCGCCGGGCCGTGTGCCATTGAAGATGAGAGCCTCACTTTACGGATTGCGGAACATCTCAAAGAGATTACTTCTGAACTTGATTGCCAACTGATTTTCAAGGCGTCCTACGATAAAGCCAACAGGACTTCAGTGACCTCCTTCCGTGGATTGGGGATGGAGCGTGGGTTACGGATTCTCGAGCGGGTCAAGAACGAATTTGAACTGCCGGTGATTTCTGATGTGCATGATGTCAGTCAAGTCGCTGCTGCAGCTGACGTTCTGGATATCATGCAGATCCCTGCATTTCTCTGTCGCCAGACTGATTTGTTGGTTGAAGCAGGAAAAACCGGTAAACCGATCAACGTGAAAAAGGGACAGTTTTTAGCTCCCTGGGATATGGAGCATGGGGTCAGGAAAATTGTTTCTACAGGAAACGACAATATTGTTCTGACCGAACGTGGTGCCACTTTTGGTTATAACAACCTTGTCACCGATATGCGTTCCCTGGTGATCATGCGTGAGCTCGGCTACCCGGTTGTTTTTGATGCAACCCACTCGGTTCAACTGCCCGGTGGTGCCGGAGGCTCATCTTCCGGACAGCGTCAGTATGTTGGTGCCCTGTCGCGTGCAGCGGCAGCAACAGGCATCGACGGTCTCTTCTGGGAAGTCCATGAGAACCCTGAAAAAGCATTGTGTGATGGTGCAAACTCCCTGCCCTTGGCGCAGGTTAAGGGATTGCTTCAGCAAATCCTTGAGTTCGATGCAATTTTTAAACAGACCGATACCGAGGTAGTCGAAGAATGATAAATACAGCGTTACGTGTCCTGCAGATTGAAGCTGATGCGGTACTTGCTCTCAAAGACCGGATTGATGGAAACTTTTCGCAGGCCGTCAAGATGATCCTGGATTGTGAGGGTAAGGTTGTTGTGACCGGTATGGGAAAGTCGGGACTGATCTGTCAGAAAATTGCTGCAACCATGGCATCGACAGGGACCCCAACCTTCTTTCTCCACCCGGCCGAGGGGATTCATGGTGATCTCGGCATGTTGTCGAAAGGGGATGTGGTCATTGCAATCTCCTACTCGGGTGAAACGGAGGAAGTCAGCCGTATCCTGCCGGTCATCAAGCGTATGGGATTGCCTCTGATCGCCGTGTCGGGAAACCCGAAAAGTACCCTTGGCATCGCTGGTGACGTTCATCTTGACGTCAGTGTTGCTGAAGAAGCCTGCCCCCTGGGGCTGGCACCAACAGCCAGCACGACCGCAACCCTGGCCATGGGAGATGCGTTGGCGGTTGCATTGCTGAATGAGCGTGGGTTCAAAGCGGAAGACTTTGCTCTGTTCCATCCCGGAGGTGCGTTGGGTAAGAAACTGTTATTGCGGGTTGAAGATCTCATGCATACCGGTTCAGAGGTTCCGTTGGTCAAATGTGATACGCTGCTGCGTGAAGCGCTGTTTGAGATTACCAGCAAGCAGTTGGGGGTCACCGGTGTGGTTGATGGTCAGAATAATCTTGTCGGGGTTTTCACCGATGGTGACCTCCGCCGGGTTATGGAGAAAGGTCTGGATAGCCTGCAGCTGCCGATTGAGCAGGTTATGTCGATCTCTCCGAAACGGATTTACGTAAAAATCTGGCCGCCAAGGCTCTCAAAACCATGGAAACCCACTCGATTACTTCTCTTTTCGTTTTTGAAGATGAAGGGAGCCTTGACCCGGTCGGTATCGTTCATCTTCATGATCTGCTGAAATCAGGAGTGGTCTGATGAAAGAGCAACTGGCGCGAATAAAGCTGCTTCTGCTTGATGTGGACGGCGTACTGACTGATGGCCGGATTATTTACGATAATCAGGGCAACGAGCTGAAGGCTTTTGACGTTAAGGACGGTCACGGTCTCAAGCTGGTTCAACGTGCCGGGATAAAAACAGGGATTATTACTGGGCGGAGCTCCGAGGTTGTCAAAAAACGGGCTGCGGAGCTCGGCTTCGACATTCTTTACCAGGGGGCTTTGAACAAGCTTGACCCATATAAAGAGATATTGGCTGAATACGGTTTGAGCGACGATGAGGTCGCCTATGTCGGCGATGATGTCGTTGATCTGCCGATATTACGCCGGGTCGGTTTCAGCGCCACGGTCGCAGATGCGGTGGAAGATGTTCTTCCCCTGGTCGATTTTGTGACCAAGCGTCCGGGCGGTCGCGGCGCAGTCAGGGAGATCTGTGATATGCTGGTTCGTGCCAGTGGTCATTGGGAAAACTGACTGAACGTTATTTTCACGCTTGATGCCAGGCGACAGGCCGTCTGTATGATAACGGAGCGGGAATGTTAAAGTTGAAGCGCCTACTGGGTGTGCTGATCCTGATCTCCGTGATTGCTCTGGCAGTTGTGGTTTGGCGTTTTCTGGATCAACCTTCTCCTGAGGAATTGGTTGAATTGCTTCCCAAGGATGTTGATCTGGCACTGCAGAATCTTCATTACACTCAGAATGAAGATGGCCGGCGGCGTTGGACCCTGGATGCTGATAAGGCTGAGTATCTGAAAGATGGCAATAAGGCAAAGCTTGAAACGGTGAACCTGCTTTATTACAAAGCCCGTTCGTTCGGAGATGTGCAGCTTCAAGCGGAGCGCGGTGAACTGGATCAAAACAGCAGAGAGCTGGACGTTTGGGGAAATGTCATTTTGACGACAGAGCGGCGGGAGCAGTTTTTTACCGAGCATTTGCATTATAATGATGAACAGCGTCGATTGAGTACGGAAAACCGGTTCGCCTTGTAACGCCGCGATTGACGTTGACAGGAACAGGGATGGACATTGAAATCGAACAGGGACGGATGTTGATTAAGCAAGATGTTAAAGCCCTGCTGTTGCCTGACCATGGAGAAAAAGCAGCGCAATGAATAGAATATCCTTACTGATTTTGCTGACACTTGTGTTTGCCTGGAGCTCGACCGGCTTTGCTGCTCAGAACGTTCCAACCATCGACACAAGTCAGCCGCTTGAAATCTTGTCTCAACAGCTGGAGGTTTTTCGACAGGAAAACAGGTCTGTTTTCTCCGGCGATGTGGTTGCCACGCAAGGAGACATGACCATGACGACAGATCGGTTGATTGTTTTCTTTGCTGGTGAAAACAGTATTGAGCGGCTTGAAGCCGTTGGTCATGTCAAATTTACGCAGCTTGATCGGACTGCGACAGCGGAAAAGATGATTTACCGTCAGAAAGAGGGGACCCTGCTGCTCATTGGTAACGCCAGGGTGGTTCAGGGACCAAATCAGGTTGACGGCGATGAAATCACCTATTTTGTGAATGAAAACCGCAGTGTCGTCAAGGGTTCTTCCCAAAAACGGGTCAAGGCTGTTATTGTGCCTCAACAGAAGAAGGACGTTGAGTGATCAGGACGTTAAAGGCCGCAGACCTGCATAAGTCCTATGATGGACGCGCTGTTGTCTCCGGGGTGAATCTGGAGGTTCAGTCGGGGCAGGTTATCGGGCTGCTCGGGCCGAATGGGGCGGGAAAGACAACCAGCTTCTATATGGTGGTGGGTCTGGCTCAGCCTGACCGTGGCAGCGTAATGCTGGATGATCAGGAAATAACCAGGTTGCCGATGTATCAACGGGCGCGTTCAGGAATTTCTTATCTTCCCCAGGAAGCTTCCGTCTTTCGTAAGTTGTCTGTTGAAGATAATATCCGGGCCATCATTGAAACACTGGATTTGTCGTCTGGTGAACAGAAACAGCGCCTGGAAGAGTTGCTGGAAGATTTAAATATTTGCCACATTCGCGGTTCAAAAGGGTATGCTCTATCCGGTGGAGAAAGACGGCGGGTTGAAATTGCCAGATCTCTGGTCCTGAATCCGGCTTTTCTTTTGCTGGACGAACCCTTTGCCGGAATCGACCCCATTGCCGTTATTGATATTCAAAATATAATTCATCAGTTGAAAGGGAGGGGGATCGGGATTCTAATTTCCGATCACAACGTTCGGGAGACACTGGGCGTATGTGACCAGGCCTATATCCTGAATCAGGGGAAGGTCCTGGAGTTCGGGACCCCGGAAATGATTGCCCAAAGCCCGACCGCGCGGGAAATCTATCTGGGGAAAATTCAAACTTTGATTTTGTGAGGCGCAGCCTCACAGCGAAAGGTGCAGTTCACTCGACCTGTTCGAAGACTGTAGACAACTATGGCTTTAGATCTAAGATTACAGGTTAAACTCAGTCAACAGCTGGTTATGACGCCGCAGTTGCAGCAGGCGATAAAACTGCTGCAGTTGTCACGTATGGAGTTGGTTGACGTTGTGACTGAAGAACTGGCTGAAAATCCGCTTCTGGAAGAGGGGCTTGATCCCAAAGAGGCACGTGAAGAAGAGCGGGTGAGCCTGGAAAACGAAGACGCCGTTCCCTTCGAAACTCCACCGGAACAGGAGGTCAAAGCTGAATCTGAGGGGATGAATGACATCGATTGGCAGACCTATCTTGAAGGCTACAGTCTCAACAGTAGTGATACGCGTAATAGCTATGAAGATCAGGAAGAACGTCCTCTTACGAAAGCCTGCTGACAAAAAAGAGAACCTCAATGATCATTTGATGTGGCAACTTAGCATGTCTTCCTTGTCTGAACAGGAGCGTCTGGCGGCAGCGAAATCATTGGTACCTGGACGATAAAGGCTATCTGCATGCGACCCTGGAAGAATTGGCTGAAGCGTCAGGAATGGATATGGAGCTGTTTGAGATTGCGCTGAAGCGTGTCCAGCAGTTTGACCCCCCCGGCGTTGCCTGTCATGATTTACAGGAATGTTTATTGCTTCAGCTTGAACGGATGGACCTTTCCGACTCCCTTGCCGCAATTATTTTGCGTGACCATATTACTGATCTGGAGGGGCGAAAGTATCCTGTGATCGCCAAGGCCCAGAGGGTTTCTGTCGATGACGTCCTGGCGGCAGCGAAGCTGATATCAAGCCTGGATCCCCGGCCTGGCCGAGCGTACAATGACGAAGATGTCCATTATATTGTGCCGGATATTTTTGTTAAAAAAGTTGGCGACGAATATGTCGTTACTCAGAATGACGAAGGTCTTCCAAACCTGCGAATCAACTCTTTTTATCGTAACGCGCTGACTGACAACGGCAGTGTTGACAAGAAGGCGGGCGAGTATATCCAGGATAAAATGCGCAGCGCTGTCTGGTTGATAAAAAGCATTCATCAACGACAGCGGACAATTTACAAGGTCACCAAGAGTATTGTTAAGTTCCAGCGTGAATTTTTTGATCATGGGATTGAGTATCTCAAACCACTGGTTCTGCGTGATGTGGCAGAGGATATCGAAATGCATGAATCGACTGTCAGCCGGGTGACAACAATAAGTATGTTCAAACACCACAGGGATTGTTTGAACTGAAGTATTTTTTCAACAGCGGCATCAATACTTCAGGTGGTGACGCCGTCGCCTCTGAAAGTGTGAAGAGTCGTATTAAGGAGATCGTCGCCTCTGAAGATCCTAAAAAGCCGTATTCGGATCAGAAAATTGTGGCTTTATTGAAAGAACAGAATATCAATATTGCCCGGAGAACGGTGACCAAATATCGCGAAATGCTTGGCCTGGGGTCGTCGACAGAGCGCAAGCGGCTGTTTTAGTGTGGAAAGCCGGTGCCTGTTGATAGCAGCTGTGCCGGACGTTATTATAAGTTATAATTCAAGTTAAATAGGGCTTCATACCGAAGCCTTTTAGCCAAGGAGGTTGCTTATGCAAATTGCCGTTACCTTCCGTCACATGGAAAGCAGTGATGCTGTACGGAGTTACGTTGAAGAGAAACTGGCTCGCGTGAAAAAATATATTGATGAGCCGATTGATGCTCAGGTCGTTCTGTCTGTTCAGAAAAAGATCCATCACCGGGCGGAAGTGACCATGGTCGCCAAAGGGTTGACCATGAAAAGCGCTGAAGATAAGGATGACATGTATGCAGCTATCGATCTTATGGTCGATAAGATTGAGCGCCAGTTAAAACGTTACAAGGAAAAACTGAAGCGCCACAAGGGCAGCAACGGTTCTCAACGCCGAGTTGAGAAGACGATTATCGCAGCCCCAGTGTTGACGAAGGTGATGGGAATCCTGAAATTATTCGCAGTCATTCCTTTTTCGTAAAGCCGATGTCCGTGGAAGAAGCTGTCATGCAGATGATTTACTGATAAGGATTTTCTGGTATTCACAGATGATCGTTCAGAAGAATGAATGTTGTTTACCGTCGTAAAGATGGAACTATGGTTTAATCGTTCCCCAAGGGAGCTAACCTTGTCAC
>LQAG01000237.1_pt1 | contig 20686 bp, 29 predicted proteins | sample 1535801 | NCBI WGS metagenome assembly LQAG01 (sample SAMN04331584, study PRJNA305678) | bioreactor metagenome | isolation source: bioreactor_3 inoculated with Wadden Sea sediment 1st replicate of a... | place: Germany:Bremen | reverse complement strand
TGTAATACTAATATGATTTAATTTGAAATGCTTCACCTCTAATATAAAGGAATCCAGAGGGACGGGCGAATAAGAATAAGAGGTTAATCATTTAATTAACAGAATTAATACGGACTTAACAATGGTGCTTATAATGGATAAGAAGATTCAACGGGGATATTAATCATAAGGAGGTTAATCATGTCTCAGCCACATGTACTCATAATTGAGGACGAAGAGCATATTGTCGAACTCATAAAATTTAATTTAGAAAGCAACGGATACAAGGTATCATACGCATTTAACGGACGAGATGGTATTAAACGTGTTGAAATGGAAAAGCCGGATCTGGTTCTGCTGGATCTAATGCTTCCAGAAATTGATGGCATTGATGTTTGCAATAGAATTAAAAACAATCGTGAACTCAAGCAAATACCCATTATTATGCTAACAGCTAAAAGCAGTGAGACTGACAAGATTATTGGCCTTGAAATTGGTGCTGATGATTACATGACAAAACCCTTTAGCATTCGTGAGCTCCTCACGAGAATTAAAGTGATTCTGAGGCGCTACCAAAACACACAGCCCTTTAAAGATACGGGTAAAATTGTCGTAGAGGATCTGACCATTGACATTGATAAGCACGAAGTGACGCGTGGTGATGTGATCTTTCAACTCACACTTAAAGAGTTTGAACTTTTAAAGATTCTTGCTGAAAATCGAGGCAAGGTTCTATCACGTAATTTTCTTCTAGATGAAATTTGGGGGTATGACTATTTTGGCGAAACACGTACTGTGGATGTCCACATACGTCATCTCAGAAGCAAAATCGAAAGTGATAGCGACTATAAGTACATTGAAACCGTACGTGGCGTTGGCTACAAGGTGAAGTAGAGATTATTATGAGAAAAAAAATAAACGCACTCGTAATCAGCCTGATGATCATTGGTATATTGGCAACAGGCCTACTTGCCCACGCTCTGCTTCAAAGAGATTTTCTGAATAGTGTTGAAAACAGGCTTCTTAGTAATGCCTACTTGATACGAGGGTTTTTACTGGATGATGTCCATGACATTGATGACATACGCCGGGTGGTGGCCCGTGAGTCAGATAATTTTAAAGCCCGTGTCACAGTGATTGATTCCAATGGGGTTGTGGTCGTCGATTCTGAAGCCAATTTGCATGAACTGGACAACCATGGCAATAGACCAGAAGTGATAATGGCCGTTGATGGCCTTGTCGGTGTCAGTCAAAGATATTCAAAATCTATAAATATGGATTTGTACTATGTGGCCATCCCATATGATCTGAAGTCAGGGGGACGGTATGTCATTAGACTCTCTGTGCCACTTACAGAAATTTCAACGTTTAACTACCATCTATTTAGAACCATACTGTTATCAGCAGCCTTTGGCCTTGTTGTGGCCATGCTTCTGGGCGTAAGATTCTTAAAAGTGATAATCAACCCCATTCAGGATATGTCGCGAGCCAGTAAGGAAATTGCTAACGGCAAATTTGGAAGAAGTATAATATATGATTCTGATGATGAACTGGGGGAACTGGCTGAGAATTTTAATAAGATGAGTGAAGAGCTTGGAAATAAAATTATGGAAATCAAAGACCAAAACATTAAAAACAGTGCAATACTATCAAGTATGATCAACGGTGTTATTGCCGTTGACAATCAAAAGCACGTCATGTTTATTAATCCAGCGGCAGAACTGCTCTTTGGTTTTCGTGAAGATGAGATCAAAGGCAGACATATTTTAGAAGCTTTTCGAAACAATCAGCTTGATGAGCAAATTCAAGCTCTTATTGATGACAATGTTCAGTCTGCCATTGAAATAGAAATGCATAGACCAGAACATAGAATACTTAATATGTACTCCAATCCTATTGTAAGCTCCCAAAGGGCCAATGAAAGAATTGGTGTTGTCATCATCATTGCAGATGTCACAGACATGCGCAAGCTGGAGTTTATGCGTAAGGATTTTGTTGCAAATGTGTCTCACGAGTTGAAGACGCCCCTGACATCGATTCGCGGTTTTGTGGAAACGTTAAAAAATGGAGCCGTAGACAATGTGGCAGTTAGAGACAAGTTTCTTGATATTATTGATATGGAAACAGGCAGACTTTCAACTTTGATTGAAGACCTTCTTGTGCTTTCAGATATTGAAAAACGAAGCAACATGATCGAGAAATCACAAATAGACGTATGCAAGGCCGCAGAAGAAGTGGTCCACATGCTCCAAGAGATTGGAAAGAAAAAAATGTCGCCATAAATCTTAACTGTGACAAGGTGAATACAGAGCTGTTCGGAAACTCTGGATGGTTCAAGCAAATGCTGATTAATCTCATTGACAACGGCATTAAGTACACACCGAATGATGGCAGTGTTTGGGTGAACATGTCTCAGACGGGGGATGATCTTCTCGTCTCCATAAAAGATAATGGCATTGGCATACCAGAAGAGCATATTGACAGGTTGTTTGAACGTTTCTACCGTGTTGATAAAGCCCGATCTAGAAATGTAGGGGGAACGGGACTTGGACTCGCTATTGTTAAACATGTTGTTCTGTCTTTTGGTGGACATATTGATGTGAGATCTGAGTATGGTAAGGGTACAGAATTTATTGTAAGAATACCTTTTGAAGTCTAGAATAGGACGGATGGGTCAGTAAGGTGAGTTTTTAAGAAAAAAGGTAAATAAATTACCATTCTGTGTTTAAGTTTGACTAAAAGTGGTATATATATAGAAAGCAAAGTTGATGAAAATCAACGACGCAAAGCCCTTGATCTAAACAGTTTAATTGATGATTAAATATCATCCTTGAACTGCAAGGTTGACAGGCTGCCAAACAAACTTTTCGGTTCAAAGAGCAAAACCAACGAAAATTGGTGGCGCAAAACTATAAGGGTCTAAACGATATGATGGAAGATGTAATTTAACAAGGTCCAAAAACTTTGTACATCATACGCAGGATAGCCAGTTACCGAGAAAAGTTTTTTGATGCATATATGGCTCTGAATCTATGGATTCAGGGCCTTTTTTGTGGTGTTAACAAACTTTACAGAGTGATTATTCAGGTTCCGTATACTGGCTGACGACTTAACATTCCCTTTACATAAGCTTTACTATGTCTAAACACATGGGGATAAATGGCTTGCTATAATGACTTTGGCAGTAACAACTGAGCAAAGCATTTTGCAGGACTTCAACACTTGCTAGCTTCACAGCGACTTTATTTCAAACTTTCCTCACCGTGTCGCTGAGTACGGAGACGAAAACTTTGCAATAAAGTCAAAAGAGCTAGCGAGTTCAAGAGGAAATGCGAGAGCTTCTCAAATTAGACAAAACTTTGGAAGGGGATTTCAAATGAGAACTTTAACTTCGAAATTTATGATCTTTGGACTAATTCTACTCCTAGCAATGGGTGCACTTGCAGGTTGTGCAGGAGGCGCTGAGGAAGCAGAATCGGCAGGAGCTCCAGCAGAAACAACAGAAGGCACAACAGAAGAGGCACAAGAGGCAACAACACTTGAAGGCGCAGTTATCGTAGACGGTTCTGGTACTGTTACCCACTTATGGCACATATAGCTGAAGAGTATATGGTTAATGAACAACCAGATGTATCTGTACAGGTTGGTCGTGCAGGTTCATCAGCAGGTTTCAAAAAATTCATTCCTGGCGAAACGGATTTCTCTGACGCATCTCGAAAGATCAAAGACAAGGAAGTTGCACAGTTAGAAGAAAAAGGTATGAAACTTGGCGAAGACGTCTATGAATTTGTTCTAGCATATGATGGCCTTACAATGGTTATCAACAAAGACAACACTTGGGCAACGGAAATGACTCGCGAAGAAATCGTGAACATGTACCTTGCATCAGGCAACGTTTCAAAATGGTCTGACATCCGTCCAGACTGGCCAGCAGAAGAAATCAAGTTCTACGGTCCAAATGAAAACCACGGTACTTATGAATTCTTCTACGAAAAATTCTTGACGAACAAGATATGGTTGAATCAGCGAACCTACAGCAGGAATACTCAACTCTAGTTGATCTCGTGTCATCAGACAAAAATGCAATTGCATTCTTTGGATTTGGCTACTATGTTTCAAATACGGACAAGCTTCAAGCGGTACACGTTGATTTTGGAAACGGTCCAGTTGAACCAAAACTTGAAACGATCGGCACTGACCTAGACTACTCAGGTTTCACAAGACCAGTGTTCACGTACCTAAATGTAAACTACGCAATGGAAAAACCACAAGTTCTAGATTTTGCAAAGTATGTTGTTTCAAACCAAGGCGCTAAGAGACTAGCTGGTGAAAATGGATTTGCTCCGCTTCCTGACACTATGTATGAAGAATATCAAAAGCAACTAGACGCTCTAAAATAATAAGTGCGTAGAATGATCAACATTAAAAATAGGAATATATCAGAGACAGGGGGCAAGCGCTCCTTGTCTCATGTACTTTGAAAGATAATGCTACAAAAATTGTAAAAAAAAGCAATAAATTGAAATACACATCAAAATATAAATTCTATTGGATGAAGATAATAGTTTGATGAAGGCAAAATGGATTATTGGATGAAAGACAAAACTTTGAGCGGACGGTGAATCATTACGGGATTTAGTCGTCCATTATTTAAGACTATTGGATAGAATCAAATTGTTAGACAAATGAATAATCTGAAATAAATTACGGTGAATGGAGTTAATATTATGACTGAGTTAAATATTAGCAAAAGAAAAAAATAAATTGATATAGAGAATATTATCCCAACGATTCTTTTATCATTGCATCAGTTTCAGTTTTGACCTCCATTGGAATTGTGATCACGCTTGTTGTTGATGCCTCTCATTTCTTTGCAGAAGTGCCACTAAGTGAAGTCTTCAGTACAGAGCTTGAGCCTCTAAGAGCAAAAAATCCAAGCTTTGGCTTTCTACCACTTATTATGGGCACGATTGTCACATCGGTGATAGCAATGCTGGTAGCAGCGCCTCTTGGACTTGCTTCAGCAATGTTTTTAAGTGAGTTTATGACACCAAAGAAAAGAAGAATCATCAAGCCAATTATTGAAGTGTTAGCTGGCATACCGACCATCGTTTATGGTTTCTTTGCCTATAACACAGTCACACCAATCTAATGAAGCTTATTCCAAGCATAGGGTCAAAAAATGCACTATCGCCTGGGATTGTTATGGGGATCATGATCATCCCAATTGTGACGTCTCTATCAGAAGACGCTATGAGTGCTGTGCCAGATTCAATTCGTCAAGGGGCATATGGACTTGGTTCGACAAAGCTAGAAGTCGCATCAAAGGTTATATTACCCGCAGCTATTTCTGGTATAGTGGCTGCTTTTGTACTGGCTATATCCAGAGCCATTGGGGAGACAATGATCGTTACCATTGCCAGTGGCAGTATGAAAAACTTCACACTGGATGTCACAATGCCAATGCAGACGATGACAGCTTATATTGTTGAATTTACGAGTGGTGATGCCGGAAGTGGTACAGTAGGATATTACAGTTTATATGCTGTTGGACTCATACTGTTTATTTTCACGCTGGTGACAAATCTATTTGCAAAATACAATCACCAAAAATATAGAAGGGAGTATTAAGGATGGAGAACACTTCAAATACTCTTAAAAGTGACTATATGAAAACATGGATATTTCAAAAAAATTTATTGATCCTGATATGGCAGTCAAACGAATAAAAAGCGTAGACTGCACAACAAAATGGCCCAGGGTGTTTTTCAATAATTATTCTCTTTATAATGTTCATTTTAGGCCTGCTCTTGTATGAAACAATTTCAACAAGTATCGGTTGGCTGGATTGGGGCTTCTTAACAGGTCGTCTTTCTATTAATCCTGTCCGGGCTGGTATTAAAAGCGTTATTATAGGAACGGGTATGCTTATGGTTGTTGTTGCTCCAGTTACATTGATTATAGGTGTGGCAACGGCAATTTACCTAGAGGAGTACTCAAAAAAAGGAATACTTCACGGACTCATCAGTGTCAATATATCCAACCTTGCTGGTGTGCCATCTGTTATATTTGGTCTTCTTGGACTGACAGTCTTTGGCCGCATGTTCGGGTTAGGCTCCAGCATACTTGCAGGTGGATTAACGCTCTCTTTGCTCGTCCTGCCCAATGTCGTGGTAGCCAGCCAAGAAGCCATTAAAGCGGTTCCGAATTACTTGAGGGAAGCCTCATACGGCCTAGGTGCAACAAAGTGGACAACGGTGCGAAAAGTCGTATTGCCATCAGCAATTCCTGGCATAATGACAGGGTCAATCCTTGCCTTATCAAGAGCTATTGGTGAAACAGCACCACTGGTTGTACTAGGAATACCAACGCTTATTCTAAAAACACCTGAAAGTTTTATGGATGATTTTACGGCACTGCCAATTCAGATTTATTACTGGACACTTGATACTGTACTTACAGCTGAGTATGCCAATTTAGCTGCAGCAACCATCGTGGTTCTATTATCAGTTCTGTTCCTTTTGAATTCAGCTGCCATTATAATACGCAATAAGTTCCAAAGAAGATTTTAAACTCTAGGGTCAGTGAGCCCAAGAGAGACCTCTTGTATTTGTTGTAAGTTTGGAGGATAAGCCGTGGAAATATCGAGCAAGCTTAAGAAGAAAAGACGTCATTTGTTTCAGAGTCTAAAAAGAAAAGATATCTATGAAAAAGAAAGTCCAAAATGACAAGAAGACAGTAGAATTCAATGAAAAGCATTTGAGCTTGAACGAAAACACTGATACAAGGATTCTTAAACCTTCACTGCTTAATAAATCAAATAGTTTGCTTAGGGGGCAACTCAAAAATAATAAGGGGCTTATAGACCTTCGCTTTAGCAATTTGAAGCTAAGAACCAAGCTCGTTCTTATGGCCGTAGCAGTCAGCCTCATTCCCATTGCTTTTTAACGGTCTATAACACTTCAAATTCAGTGAGCATTATAGAAGATGGGGTGTACTCAAAAAATCAACTTTACTTAAGCATGACTCATGACCGTATTAATGAGTACTTTAAATCCCGTGAAGTTGATGCCAATATATTGACAACATCGAGCAATGTGAGTCGTGGCATTGAAAGGCTAAACACTTTTGATGCAGATCCGAGTGAACTCAGGCAGATCGAAACAGATTTTGAAGATATTTTAAAGGAACCTGTCGAGGCGTATGGCTTTACAGACATTTTCCTAACCAACAAATACAAAGAAGTCGTATACAGTTTAAATTATAATACCCTGGATCTATCTCCCTTGGTCTTTTCCAATGACTTTGTCGACAAGGCCATGACAGGAGAGCAGAACTGGTCGAATTTATTTCGCAACGCTTTTATTGATGACAATATTCTTGTCCTCTCAACACCTATATATTCTTATGAGACAAAAAGCAAGACCCAGGTCATTGGAACATTGAATATGGTTCTTAACCAAAATGCCTTAAATGAACTTGTCCACAAGGGTATAGCTGAGGTTTCTCAAGATGGAGATACCTATCTGGTCAATGGAGAGGGTCTACTCATGACCAATACCATATTGCCACCGCTGAATCAAAAGGCGGCCTTGGTGGAAACCATAGATACAGAGGCCACTAATAAATTACAAGGGCCTGTGGCTGAGGGAGACACTGACTTTAATGAGACCATTGAATATGAAAACTACAGTGGTCAAAAGGTTTTAGGCACTCTAACGGTGACAAGGGTAGGAGACACCTATGCTGGCCTTGTAACAGAGGTTAAGCGAAAAGAAGCCTTCCAAGTGGTTGAAGGTTTTAGACAGACCACTGCTGTGATAGCCATTTTAGTAATGGCAGGGGCTATGGGTCTAGCTGTTATTATTTCCCTGTCCATAAGCAATCCAATCAAAAGAATTATTAACGTTGTCCACAGGATTTCAAACTATGAAACTAAATGTTCATGATAAAAGTTTGAGGGATGAAAATAGAAAAGATGAAATTGGCGATTTGGAAAGAGCATCTTAAATATTGCAGACAACTTGGTCTTACTGCTCAAAGAGGTAGATGCCTCTGCGGAAGAGGTGGTCAGTGCGTCAGCGGTTCTGCATAAAAATGCCCTTCAATCCCTAGAGATGTCAACAAATGTGGAAGAATCCGTACAAGAGATTGCTCAGGGGAGTGAGGAACAGGCCTCCAGCACGGAAGTGGCTCTTGAAAACACATCAGATTTAAATAGGGTGCTTGCAACCAATCAAAGAGAACTCAAGTCCGTTATTGACTATATGTCTGATGTGGATAAAATCATTAACTCTGGTCTTGAAATTGTCAACACACTGGAAAAAGTGAATGAGCAAACCCTTGAGACCAATGAAGAACTCCATGAGGGAATTGTAAAATCCCATGAGAGCTTTAAGCGCATTGAAAATGTGACACACCTTATACTGGACATTGCTGAAAAGACAAACCTCCTGTCTCTCAATGCGTCTATAGAAGCAGCACGTGCGGGAGAACATGGTCTTGGATTTGCAGTGGTATCAGACGAAATAAGGAAACTGGCACATCAATCTCGGGATTATAGCAATGATATCAATGAGATCATTGAACAGATGAGACGGGACAATAAAAATGTAGAAGAAGGTATAGACAAGCTTGTGGATGTGTCCAAAGTTCAAATGGAGAGTGTTCACAACACCAAAGATAAATACCTAGAAATCAGTGGAGCCATGAAGCAGACAAATGAACTTATTTATAAGCTTGATGCCTACCAGAAAAATATCGACGGAATGAGAAAAAAGGTGGAAGATGAGATTGTGTCTCTTTCGGCAGTTAGCACACAAAATGCAAATGCTTCCTCAACCGTGTCTCAAACCATTGAAGCACAAACTCAAATAGCCAAAGCACTCACACGTTCCAGTGAAAACTTAGATGAACTGTCATCTAAGCTAAAGAGTGAAGTGGGTAAGTTTAAATATTAATATTGTTATGAAGATGCCTGCAAATTCACAGGTGCAAGAATGAATGGATTGGCAAACTTCTTTATAAGCATCAGTAAATTATTGAGGTGAAATTATGAATTCAACACCAAAATTCAGTATAAAAGATTTAGATTTTTATTATGATAATTTTCATGCACTAAAAGATATAAACATGGACATTAAAGCCAATGGCATCACGGCCTTAATTGGACCGTCTGGATGTGGTAAATCAACATTTTTAAAAACCTTAAACCGTATGAATGACCTTATTGAAGGCACTAAAATCGACGGTGAAGTCAAGCTGGATGGCATTGATATTTATAATAATGTAGATGTCATTAACCTTAGAAGACGGGTGGGCATGGTTTTCCAAAAACCTAATCCATTCCCAATGAGTATTTATGACAATGTGGCCTATGGTCCAAGAGCCCATGGTATCAGGAAAAAGGCTGATCTTGACGAAATTGTTGAAAGAAGTTTAAGACAGGCTGCTATTTGGGATGAAGTGAAAGACCGACTTAAGAACAATGCTCTGGGGATGTCCGGGGGTCAGCAGCAACGACTGTGTATTGCAAGAGCGCTTGCAGTGGAACCTGAAGTCCTTCTCATGGATGAACCGACATCGGCCCTTGACCCAATTGCCACTCTAAAAATTGAAGAATTAGCCGCACAGCTTAAAGAAGACTATACGATTGTTATAGTGACACACTCTATGCAGCAGGCGGGGCGTATTTCTGATGACACAGCATTTTCCTAATGGTGAATTGGTCGAATTCGATCAGACCTCGAAACTTTTTAGCAATCCTGTGAATCAGAAAACAGAGGACTATATCACTGGTAGATTCGGTTAATTAGGAGGGACGTTATGCGAGAACAACTCGATTATAATATAAAAGAACTTGACGCACTGCTGCTCAAAATGAGTTCCCAGGTGGAAGAAATTATTGAACTGTCTATAAAGGCACTCATGGAACAGGATCTTGATTTGGCCAACCGCATTATCAGACTTGACAATAAAATTGATAATATGGAGATTAGTATAGAAAAGAAAAGTTTGGAGCTAATTGCCCTTCAAAATCCAATTGCAGGTGACCTTAGACGCGTGAGTGCAATCCTTAAGATTATTACAGATCTTGAGCGGATTGGAGACCACTGTGTAAATATTGCTAAAGTTGTTATTGATATAGGAAAGAAGCCATTTATCAAACCACTGATCGATATTCCTAAAATGGCTGAAATCGTTAGGAAAATGGTCAATGAAGCATTGACAGTTTTGTTCAGGCCAACTCTCAACTGGCCATTGAAGTGGCAAAGCGAGATGATGAAGTGGACGCCTTATATGAAACGATCTACTTAGACCTCTTAGAGTTTATGAGAAAAGATGATGTGGAGGAAGTGGATCAGATTGTGAACCTCCTTTTTATCGGACGGTATCTTGAACGCATTGCTGACCATACAACAAACATTTGCGAAAGAATTATATATATGTCCACAGGGGAAAGAATGAATTTTTAGCAGTCCCTCATACAAGTAATAATCTGCGACACAAAACTGCTTACAAGTAGACATTTGTCTAATAATCCAATAGATTTGCCGTAAAGAAAAAACGCTCATCAAAACTGATGAGCGTTTTTTCATGCATTTGAGAGAGAGTATGCCCATGAATGGGCTTAAAAGGATCAATCTGACCAATTCAGATTGTATAATCCTTGAGTGACATTTTAAAGCCCAAGACCCAGGTCAAAGGCATTGTGCAGACTTGCTACGGCTAAATCACTTGAAGCTGCATCGATAATACATGAAATCTTAATTTCGGAAGTTGAGATCATTTCAATATTGATGCCCAACTCAGAAAGGGTTCCAAAGAGAAGAGAAGCCACCTCTGCGTTCCCGGTTATGCCTGTGCCAACAATAGAAACCTTGCTGACGTCTCTTTTAATAATGACTTCACCACCGCCAACTTTTCAGAAAATGAAGTGGCGATACTGGTCGCATCAGCCAAGTCATCAGTGGGCACGGTGAAGGAAATATCATTGTGCTCGTCGTGGTTTAAGTTTTGAATAATCATATCAAGATGAATATTTTGCTTGGCCAATTGACTAAAGAGTTGAAAGGCAACGCCGGGTGTGTCGGGAACCTTAGAAACTGAAATTCTTGCTATATCGGGATCGGCTGTCACACCTCGAACTTGTACTTTTTCCAACTTTGACACCTCCACAATTCGTGTACCTTCATTGTTGTTAAACTGGATCTGACCACGAGGGGAACGCTATATTTTCTAGCCAGCTCCACCGAACGTGGGTGGAGGACCTTTGCCCCAAGTTTCGCCAGTTCAAGCATTTCATCATAGCTAATTTCCTTTAATTGACGTGCACTGTCTACTTTACGAGGGTCTGTTGTGAAAACCCCATCAACATCAGTATAAATTTCGCACTTTTCGGCCTTGACTGCGGCAGCCAGTGCCACGGCTGTTGTATCTGATCCACCACGACCGAGGGTTGTGATGTCCCCTAACTGTGTTATCCCTTGAAATCCAGCGACGATAACAATGTGGTTTCTTTCAAACTCCTCAATGATACGGCTGGTTTCAATGGATTCAATCCGAGCTTTTTATGGTGGGCATCTGTCTTAATGCCACACTGGGCACCGGTAAGAGAAATTGCCTTTTCCCCAAGTTGGTCAATAGCCATGGCCAGTAAAGAAATAGAAACCTGTTCACCTGTGGAAAGAAGCATGTCCATTTCCCGTGCCGAGGGATTGGGGTTGAGCGTTGTAGCCATATCAACAAGGTGGTCTGTTGTCTTTCCCATGGCACTGACCACGACAATGACCTGGTGGCCACCGCGTTTGTGGTCGACAACCCGCCTTGCTACATTCTGAATACGTTCAATGTCTCCCATTGACGTACCACCATATTTTTGTACTATGACACCTTTCATGAGATCACCTCAACTGTTGCGCCTTGCCTACAAACATTCAGGTCAAGCAGGGTCCACTTGCTTGTAAGTTGGCTGAGCATTTCTTCTAGTTTTTTCTTAAAGGTTATATCGGACTTATCATAGAGGGCGATGAGTGTGGGTCCAGCTCCACTTATAAACTCTCCAGTCGCGCCTAGTTCTCTTGATTTATCAAGTATATGTCTTCCATCCTTGATCAAGCTGATTCTATAGGGCTGATGGATTTTATCATTAAGGGCCTCTCTTAAACCTTCAATAGACCCCGCGTTGAATGAAGCAACTAAATATGCAGTCCTTGAAAGATTGTGAATACAATCTGCTTTAGAGTAGGTTTTGGGCAGGGCCTCACGAGCCAACTTTGTGCTGAGTTCAAAATCGGGTACCATCACTGCGAATGCCAATTGAGAAGGCACTGGGACCTGTGTTGTAAACACCTTGCCCTCAGACTGAAAAGAAACGCTCATTCCGCCGAGAATAGCAGGCACAACGTTGTCGGGATGCCCTTCGAGTTCTGTGGCCCAGTCAATAATATCCCTTTGGGTCATCTTTTTTCCAGAAAGTTCATTGGCGGCCATTATACCAGCCACGATGGCAGAAGCACTGCTGCCAAGCCCACGAGAAACGGGAATCTTGCAGTCGCGCATATTGAGTTCAAACCCTTGTGTTTCCATATTGAGTTTCTTGAGTGTTGTTGTTAGGGAAACAAGTATAAGATTTTTCTCATCAGACAGGGGCGTCATGGACCTATCTGTCCAGACCACCCGCTGAATATTAGACTCGAGTGGTTTTACATCCACGCTTAAAAAAAGGTCGAGGGCCAGGCCCATGGCGTCAAAGCCTGGTCCAATATTTGCAGATGTTGCGGGAACTGTAATGCGAAACATATGCGCCTCCATTAATACTATCTATAGACTAAAAAATACTTTACGTGATCAATATTGTCTGCCTGCTCTAAATCAGAAAGCTTGGCAAGGAGCATGGATTCGTTGTCTGAATGGACAACGGCATGAATCTGATGATCGTTCTCTGACGTTTGAATACGGAGTTCACTGCCTGCGAACTGATCAAGAAGTTGTCTGATCATGGTGTTTTTATCTTGTCCCACCAGGCGGATAACCCATTTGGATGCCTTGGGCCATAATTTATGAATGGTTGCATCCTTTCTGAGTTCGATGTATGATTTTTCTTTTTTGTTTTGTATGATGTCAAGAATGTCACCAAAAACTGCGCTTGCTGTTGGAAGTTTGCCGGCTCCCTTACCAACGAACATGACTTCGCCCACAGAGTCCCCAGTTAGAATGACTGCGTTAAACTCATTATCGATGAGAGCGATTGGGTCAGAATTGCTTACCACAACAGGACGAACGGCAGCGTAAAGCTCGTTGTTGATGTATTCGCTATAAGCGAGAAGCTTAATTTTTGAATCCATTGTTTTAACACATTCAATGTCGTCGCTGTCAATGTCAGTGATGCCAACTGTCGGCATATCTGACCATTTGAATTCCTGTCCATAGGCTAGGGAAGAAAGAATGGCCAGTTTTCGTACTGCATCAAAACCCTGTACATCCGATGTGGGATCAGCTTCTGCAAAGCCAACATCTTGTGCAATTTTTAGAGCGTCTTCATAACTCATATTTTCGTTATACATCTTTGACAAGATGAAGTTGGTTGTACCATTGATAACGGCTGTAATGGAGTCAATGCTATTGCCACCCAGACATTCCTGTAAAGGTTTAAGCACTGGGATTCCCCCGCCGACGCTGGCTTCGAAAAGAAGAGCAACATCCTTTTGAGCGGCCAGGTTTTGAAGTTCTTGACCGTACTCAGCAATTAAATCTTTGTTTGCTGTGACAACATGAATACCATTTTCAATGCATTTCTTGATGTAGTCATAAGCGGGATGTAGTCCACCCATAACCTCAACAACAATGTCAGGTTCAGATTCTAGAATGCTATCAAAATCTGTTTTGAACTTGTCCAAATGGATCAAGTCTTTTGTATTTTCAACATTTCTTACGAGTATATCCTCAATGGATATATCCACTTTAAATTTATCTTTAACACTGTCGATATTTTTGGCTACGACTTCGTATACTCCGGAACCAACAGTGCCGTATCCTAGTAATGCTATACGTTTCAATTGACACACCTCCAATTATTCCATAGCGATGAGTGTGAGCTTTTTAACACCGTTCATCCCCTTAAGTTCATCCATGAGAGCTTCAAATGACATTTTCAGTTCGCTAATGTCAAAGGTCAACGATACATTGGCTATGCCGTTTATAGGTGTATCTTGACTGATGGTGAGAATGTTACAGTGTGCCTGGGCAAGTCTGTCCAGGACAGTTGATAAAATGCCTGATTCGTGATGGAGGAGTAAGGTCAAGGTGACTTTCTTCCCAAGAGCCCCTTCTGCTAAAGAAAAGACATGATCAGAATATTTGTAATAGGTGCTTCGGCTTATGCCGACTGCCTTTACGGCTTCTGATACACCTGTGACTTCACCGTTTTAATGAGTTCTTTTGCATCCACTACTTTTTTTATAGACATCTGGCAACGCATCCGCATGGACGACGAGATATTTCTTTTTATCCAAAATAATCACATCTCCTGTTCTTGATTGGCGTACAAATGTTTTTCTCTCGAAAACTTTATAGAGAGTATAACACAGTGTGTCCGTAGTGGCAAGACACTTGTCCGAGAAGAAAAGGTTTTCACAAAATTCTTTCAATTATACTTTTATACTTTGAGTTGGGTATAAAAGAAATTGATAGGGAGGTGTTATAAATGACAAAACAAGAAAATGGAGAATTTTATTTATATGAAGGCCATGCATACAGATGTATACAAGGCGTATGAGTCATTTGGACAAGCAGTTCATGAAAAAGGTGGGCCGATAGATGAAAAAAACAGGTGGCTTATAAAGGTGGCCATATCAGCAAGTCAGCAGTATCCTTTTGCCCTTAGAACACATATACATAAGGCTCTAAGCGCTGGATGCACAAGAAGAGAAGTTGAACACGCCATACTGCTTGTGGCGCCAACAGCTGGGTTTCCAAAGGCTATGGAAGGTCTAATGATTCTTCGTGACGAACTGGATAACGATGCGTCAGAAGAGGAATGAATCTGGAAATTTGTGAAAATCCAGGTCCAGAGGGGGCTATTAGATTAAGATTCGGTAGGACTTTTGTTAAAACATGCACGGATGGTTTGATGTTCATCCGACCTTATATTATAATGGACATTGGCAGTTTAGGGTGAACCTATTATATATAGGAAGTGACTGTCACAATTCTATATGAGGTGAAAGCATGGTTAATAAGAAACAAACCTATGATAACACCAGTATTTCTTCGCTAAAGGGTGAAGACAGGGTTCGGAAAAGACCATCTGTCATATTTGGGTCAGATGGGCTTGAAGGCTGTCAGCACTCCTTTTTTGAGATTCTATCAAATTCTATTGATGAAGCGAGAGAAGGACATGGTAGTGAAATCATAATCACGCGCCATACAGATCATTCCATCACTGTAAAAGATAAAGGTCGTGGCATACCGCTAGACTATAATCCAAATGAAGAAAAATTCAACTGGGAACTCATTTACTGTGAACTGTATGCAGGCGGAAAGTACAACAATAATGATGGTGAAATCTATGAATACTCTCTAGGCTTAAATGGTTTAGGGGCATGTGCAACACAGTACGCTTCTGAGTATATGGATGTCACTGTATATAGAGATGGTTTTAAGTATGAACTCCATTTCGAAAAGGGGCGCAATGTAGGCGGTCTTAAAAAGACGGAATGTGAATATGAGCATACAGGCTCTGTTCAGACCTGGAAACCCGATTTAGATGTCTTTACGGACATCAGTATTCCTGTGTCGTTTTGAAGATGTACTGAAAAAGCAAGCCATTGTCAATGCTGGGCTGAAATTCATCCTAGAAGATGATGAAACAGGACTTGTTCATGAGTACATCTATGAAAACGGGATTATGGACTATATCCAAGAACTGAATGAAGGCAAGGCCCTCACAGAACCAGTAATGATATCGGATGAAGGTGTTGGTAAGGATAGGGATGATAAGCCTGAATACAGGGTTAAGGCACAACTGGCGTTTGCCTTTAACAATGAATTCAACTTAATTGAGTACTATCACAACTCCAGTTATCTTGAGCATGGTGGCTCACCGGACAAGGCTGTGAAGCAGGCCTTTGTTTATGAAATTGAACAAATTCAATAAAAGCAAAATAAGTACACTAAGAACGAGAAAAAGGTCACGTTTACAGATATTCAAGATAGTTTGATTCTGGTAACAAATTCTTTTTCTACAATGACCTCATATGAAAACCAGACAAAAAAAGGCCATTACCAATAAGTTTATTCAAGAGTTTATTGCAGACTTGATTAAACGTGAGCTGGAAATATATTTGATTGAGAATCAACCCCTTGCAGAGAGAATTGTTGATCAAATTCTCATCAACAAGCGCAGTCGAGAAAAGGCTGAGAAAACGCGACTCAATCTTAAGAAGACGCTCAGTGAAAAGTGGATATTAAGAACCGCGTTAAAAAGTTTGTGGACTGCAGAACCAAAGAAATCGCACGTCGAGAAATATATATCGTGGAGGGTGATTCGGCCTGGGTGCTTGTAAGCTTGCAAGGGATTCAGACTTTCAAGCTCTCATGCCAGTGCGTGGTAAGATTCTGAACTGCCTAAAGGCGGACTATGCAAAGATATTTGCAAGTGACATTGTTGTGGACCTGATAAAAGTTCTTGGATGTGGTGTTGAAATCAAAACAAAACACAGCAAGGATATGGATACCTTTAATCTAGACAGGCTAAACTGGGACAAGGTTATAATTTGTACCGATGCCGATGTGGATGGTTTCCAAATTCGAACACTTATACTGACGATGCTTTATAGACTTATGCCGACGCTTATTCATGAAGGAAAAGTATATATTGCTGAATCACCTTTATATGAGATCACTTCAAAGAAGAAGACGTATTTTGCTTATAATGAAGTGGAAAAGAATCAAATACTCAAAAAACTTAAAGGTGCACCATATTCCATTCAAAGATCAAAGGGTCTTGGTGAGAATGAACCTGAAATGATGTGGCAAACAACAATGTCGCCGGACAGCAGAAGGCTGATACAAGTTGTGCCAGACGATCTTGATCATACACAAAGAACATTTGATATCTTACTAGGTGACGATCTTGATGGTCGTAAAGAATTCATTTCAACACACGGTCATGAGTATTTAGAACAATTAGACTTAAACTAAGGGGTGACACATGTCGAACTCACAACCAATGGGCATAACAGAAACGCTCGAACAGAATTATATGCCATATGCCATGAGTGTCATTCTGTCTCGTGCCATTCCAGAAATTGATGGGTTTAAACCATCACATAGAAAACTACTTTATACAATGTATAAAATGAGACTTCTTAGTGGAGCACGTACCAAATCGGCCAATGTGGTTGGTCAAACAATGAAACTGAATCCACATGGGGATCAAGCCATTTATGCAACCTTGGTTCGATTAACTAGGGGTCATGATGCCTTAATTCATCCATACATCGATTCTAAAGGTAACTTTGGTAAAACGACATCTCGTGATATGGCCTTTGCTGCCTCTCGTTATACAGAAGTTAAGCTTGATAAAATTGCTGGTGAGCTTTTTAAGGACATAGACAAAAACACGGTGGATTTTGTTGACAATTATGACGGTCAGCTTAAAGAACCCCTCCTGCTGCCAACCACTTTTCCAAATATATTGGTGAATGCCAATAAAGGGATTGCTGTTGGTATGGCCAGCAATATTTGTTCCTTTAATTTGAAAGAAGTTTGTGATGCCACAATTGCATATATGAAAAATCCAAACATAGATATGCTCAAGTACTTGAAAGCGCCTGATTTATCAACGGGCGGACAACTTCTTTATAATAGAAGTAAGCTAAGAAAAATCTATGATAAAGGATCAGGGTCTTTAAAATTCGTGCAAAATACGAGTATGTAAAAAAGACAACTGTATTGAAATAACGGAAATACCTTATACATCTACTGTTGAGCAGATTATTGACAAAATCGTTGATCTTGTGAAAGCAGGTAAGGTCAGAGAAATCAATGATATACGTGATGAAACCGATCTAAGTGGTCTTAAAATCGCCATGGATTTAAAGCGGGGAGCGGATGCAGATAAGCTGATGGCAAAACTGTATCGGTATACACCTCTTGAAGACAGTTTTTCATGTAATTTCAATATTCTTGTGAAGGGACAACCTCAAGTTTTAGGGATAAAAGGGATTCTGGATGCCTGGCTTGATTTCCGCATAGACTGTATTAAAAGACAACTGGCTTTTGATATTGAAAAACTGGATCAAAGACTTCACCTTCTACGCGGTCTTGAAAAGGTTATTCTTGATATTGACAAAGCCATTTCAATCATTCGTGAAACAGAGCAAGAAAAAATGGTTGTGCCCAACTTAATGTCGTATTTTGAAATTGATGAAATACAAGCAGAGTATGTTGCAGACATTAAATTGAGAAATATTAATAAGGAATACATTCTCAAAAGAACGAGTGAAATTGCTTCACTTGTCAAAGAGCGCGATGAGCTTCAAAATATGCTTTCCGATGAAGAAAAAATCAAGGGAAGAATAAAAAATGAACTCAAGCAAGTTTCAAAAACTTATGCAAAACCAAGAAAGACCAGAATCATTGATCCCGATGATGTTATTCAGCATGATGACGAGCAAATGATTCCGGAATATAACTTAAAAGTGTTTTCACAGACCACAACTATTTCAAGAAAATTTCGTTGGCCTCACTACGAGCAAGCGGGAACCATAAGTTGAAGGATGATGACGTTATTGTCCAGGAGTTAGAGGGCAGCAATAAGGATGAAATGCTTTTCTTCTCTAATAAGCATAACGTCTATAAGATGAAACTTCATGAAATTGATGATCATAAGGCCAGCAGTTTAGGGGTTTATCTTCCCAATATACTTGAAATGGAAGATGATGAGCTCATACAGTATGTGGTCTTGGCATCTACTTTTGATGGACACATGGTTTATGTCTTTGATAACGGTAAAATTGCAAAGGTTCCTGTAAAAAAGCTATGAAAACGAAAACAAATAGGAAAAAGCTTGTTAAGGCTTATTCTGATTTTGGGCAACTTGTGCGAATGTTCTATATTTCTGAAGATACGAACTGTGTGCTTATTCGATATAACTCCCCGGATGAGTACAGGCTGGCAATGGTTCCAACTGAACTGATACCAGAAAAAGCCACTAAGAACTCTAGAGGCGTTCAAACAGTTCGAATGAAAAAGGGCAGTACGATTGTTGGTTGCTATATGCCTGATGAACTTGAAATGGAAGACTTAGATAGATTCTTAATTAAAAAGCTTCCGATGTCAGGCAAAGAAGTGGATATGATAGAAAGAACATACCTTCTTGAACGATTAGCCAATAAAAAGTAATTGAAAGCGTGTTATATGTGTGCCAAAGAGGTATATATGTAACACGCTCTTTTGCACCTAAGGTATAAAAAAAATGAAGGAAATGCAAGAGGTGTATAGAATGTATTCTTTAGAGAAGAATCATGGAGGTGATTGGTATGTGTTGTAATGATTCTAGGAACGTGAAGAGAATACTCAGAATTGCACTGGTTCTAATGTCGGTGGCGATAATTCTTAAGGTCTATTATGAACTCAAACTCTTAGATTTGCTTGTGGGTGTGTTCAAGCTTGAAAAAGACAAAAAAGATATTGCCAGTGTGTCTCAAAAATCCTTAATGTATATTGTTAGAAAAGATACATCAGATGATGTATTCTTTGACAAGATGGACCAGATGGGATGGACATTTGTGCAGGCATATGGCAGAGGGTATCTGTTTGAAAGAAACGGTGAAGAAGTTCTTGCTACGAAACGTTACCATTTCAAGTATGGTATTTATGAAATTCAAAACAAGGATTACTTCTTGTCTCGTGTTGAAACAACTGGCATAAAAACACTCTAAATTTTATGGAAATAATGTTGATTTAAAAAAGAACTGGGTATGTAGTTGTCTACAGTCCAGTTCTTTTTCTGTTCATAAGAAGATCTTTTCAGTGTATTAAAACACTCTAGATGATATTTTTATGTAAATCGCATTAGTAAAAAAAGAGATATACAGATCTATTTTAGGCATTTGAGACGAAGGGCAAGCATTAAAAAGGAAGGGGATTCAGACAAAATAATCGGCTAAAACAAGGTCTTTCGAACATATATATTGGTCAAAGAAGTGGGGCAGAGCCTTTATTGGATCGGTGAATGACGCTTTATTTGTATATTAAACTGGAAAAAAGGAACTGGAAAATGACCCAAGATGGCACTCTTTAATGAAGAAAGATGATGTCAGAAAACTAAAACAGTTTTACTTTAATCTATCCGGAAAAAACCTAGATTTCTGTTGACACTTATACGCTTTAAGTGTTACTATAACTAAGTCGTCACGAGCTGGTGCGAACGACTCGAGAGAGATCACGCAGAGCACGCAACTGAAAAGAAAGTTGAAAAAACTTCTTGACAAACGACACGATGAAAATGTTAAGATGATTAAAGTCGCTGACAACAAGAGCGGCTAACAAAAAGGAAACTTTGGTCTTTGAAAATTAAACAGTAATAGAATTATAACACGTTCAATTCTTTACCGCATCAAGACAAGGTCTAGATGCAAAACAATTGATTCGAAACGGATATAATGATAACAATAATTAGTCAGCATATCTGAGACGACAA